>Ga0208161_1001453_pt1 | contig 12589 bp, 20 predicted proteins | sample CB_VirMetaG_3_FD_184538 | JGI IMG/M metagenome (GOLD analysis project Ga0208161, IMG submission 184538) | Freshwater to marine saline gradient viral communities from Chesapeake Bay - CB_1508_1S Viral MetaG (SPAdes) (version 4) | ecosystem: Environmental > Aquatic > Marine > Coastal | place: USA... | reverse complement strand
GTTCGCTAGGGCCGGTGTAGCCGGAGCGATATGTCGGTAAGTATTGAGTTCCGTTAGCCACTGATATCCCTTGGTTTTAAGGGTGTAATATCACTCTAACATTTATCCCTGAATAAGGAGGTAATGAGCTGTATGGATAATATGTTATTTAATGAGGATGATTTCGAAGTTATTGGAATTGATGCGTATGGGATCTTAGTTAAGGCAGCGTGGGGCGCACAGAGTTTTGTAAGCAGTTGGCATCTCGTGGATGAGAGGAAGATCCAGTTGACGAGACGGACAAAACCGCTGGGTTGGGACGCAAAGAAACGCACCATAGCGCAAGCTGTAGAAGAGCAAGGGCAAGCGGTGTAAGAAAAAACTGCGTGCGCGTCAAGCTGCTAGTGGGAGAAGGTGTGGGGCGCGCGCCGAAACTCCCCTAGCGCCAATCTCATGTGTGTCATTTGAGATTTGATTTGATTGGCTTGTACTGCCCACACCAATCCTTGTCGGCGTTGACTTGGGGCCACTGAGCCCGTGGGAGCAACGCCGATTGAACATAGACGGGAACAGGAGAGAAACGCCGACACTGTCCGCCCGAATTAACCTCCGCTTCGTGTGTCATTTGAAAGTAGCGGCAGGTTTTGCAGGTTTCCTCAGCACTCATGCGACCTTAGTTACGAGTTGCCAGCCAGTGAAGATCGCAGATTTCATAGTTGCGAAGGCTGTGAGAGCGCCATCTACTCCTCGTTTGACGTCAGGGTGTCCGTAGTCGTCGAAAATAACGACGCCGCCAGTCTTAACCATAGGAACGAACAGCGTGGTGTCCCGTGCTACAGAGGTCGGATCGTGAGCACCATCAATGTATAGGAGGTCAATCCAGGGCTCTCCGTTGTTGCGGCGGTTCAGCTCGGGAAACACGTCCCAGCTGCAGCCCTTGATTAATTCAATCTTAGCGGCGTTATCGGATTTCGCGATGTTTCCTCGTGCCGTCAGCTCAATATTCTCTAATTCGGGGTAATTTTCCGGTTTTTCGTGGTGTTCTGAGCTTCCTGTGAACGGATCAATCGAAATTAGACGAGATTCAGGGTGCGACAGGTAAAAATCAGACCAAAAACAGCTGGAAGCGCCTTCGTAAACGCCGATTTCTACGATCTGACGCTTGCTAGTTGGGTTTAGACGGAAATCTATAGCCTCATCTCGGGTGCAGAGCACCATATCTGTGTTGAGGAGAGCGTCGAACCAGGTTTGGTTGAGGTTATATCGATCACTGAGCTTCTTTTTGCCCTCAACTTGCACTACGGGAGCCGCTTCAGCGGAATCCTCGCCCAACTGAGCCATCAAATCCTTGAAGCTAGGCTTTGCCGTTGTGGCCATTGACCGGGTTCTCTCAGTGTCAGCATCGTAGCAGCATTTCCTTGACACAGCCATCGGTGTTGTGTATGATGGCTAGGTCACCAGGTGACTCACATGACTAAAAACATCAAAATCAACGCCGACGCCAAGACTTCCCACCTTGTACTGGGACTTGCGATCCACGAGGTTTTCCAGTTCCTACCTTTTCTTTTCGTGTTTTCTCCTGCGCTGCTGCTCGGGCTTTGGATGTTTGGCAACCTTACAGAAAGTAACGAACGGGAGCGCGAATTCGGCCGACGTGTGGAGGCTTGTACAGCTGCTCAGCTTCAAGAGTATGGGACGTCCGACCAGTACTCCTGCAAAAAGGCAGTGAACGCTGAGTTCCGTGTCTACGAGAATCTCTAAACTAAGGGCACCCCGAGACTTAGATGGAAATGTCTGACGAGCTTTCGCCGGAGGAGCAGGAACTCCTTAATCAGGCGATCACGAATCTTCAATCGTTTATCGAAACCGAAACCACGCACTATGTGTTTGTAGAAGATCCTCGTAACGATGAGAACTACGACACTTTTGAGTACGGGACAGAACCTTTGCCCGGTGACCAAACCTGGTCAAAATCAGAAAACGAACCGGACGACTGACAATAAACTGCTACCATCGGTTCGTCGCTGCAGTGGCGGAACGGTAGACGCTACGCACTTAAAATGCGTTGAGCTTGCTCGTGTGGGTTCGATTCCCACCTGCAGTACCAAACCTATCAAAATCGTATCTAGGACAAGTCATTTTCGATGGCAGCCCAAAGGTCGAAACACAGACAAGAGCAGTTAGTCAACCTTGCTTCTTATAACCAACTTAAGGAGTGCCCCTCCTGCAACAAACTTAAATCGAAGGTAAAGGAAAGTAGGAAAGTATTTGATGGCATACGTAGACGCTATCAGTGTCTAGAGTGTGATCATAGGTATACAACATATGAAGTTTACTCAGGCGTTTACGATGAGTTAATCTCATTAAGGCACAAGATTTCTCAGCTACAACAAGTGTTCGCAGATCTACAGCCACCTCTTCGAACATCTGTTGAGCAGGACCCTTTGGTACTAGGTACACGTGTTGATAAAGAGATTCCTTGCGCAGACTGTGTTCACATGAAAAGTTGGGGCTGTAGTTTTGACCTTCCTGAAGCCGAGACTGAAGATGCCCGTGGGTGTAATCTGTTCGAAGCAGTTATTTCTGATAACATACTGACATAAACCGCCTGTGTCATGAGATCTTCGATACCCGTAATCGGTACAGCCATTGTTAATAACCCCTACTGGTTACACAGACTGTTCATGAGTATCGACTACCCTGTCGATAACTTTGTCGTATTTAATAACAACGGACGAGGTCAGATTACGGACGCGGTCGAAAGTGTTCGTAATTTGTCGAACCCGTTCGTAAAGAACGTCCATGTCACGCACATGCCAGCTAACGTCGGCTGCTCGGGGGCTTGGAATTTAATCATTAAGTGTTTTATGCGCGAACCCTATTGGGTTATCGCAAACCACGACGTGATGTTTGAGCCTGGTTTTCTACAGGAGATGAACGAGAAAGCCCAGGACGAGGAAGTCGGTATTGTCCACGGGTGTGGCGGCGGTTGGGATATTTTTCTCCTAAAGGACTGGATGGTTCAGAAGTACGGATTATTTGATGAAAATCTATATCCTGCTTATACGGAGGATATGGATTACGGTATGCGTTTTGTGCACGATGACGTAAAACGAGTTCTTACACTCGACCACGGGTATTACCACGGTACCTGCAAGAACGACTACTCAGACGGTTCTCAGACCTGGCGCTCCGATCCGGCGCTTGCACAGCCAATCCACATCGCTCATGAATTCAACAAACGGTACCTTCATCTGAAGTGGGGTGAAGGCTGGCAGGCTCATATTGATGAACCTACGCACAAGCATCCGTTTAATAACCCGGAGTTTCCTATTAGTTTTACGACATTCGATCTTGGCTTCTGTCGCCGGAAGCATCTTGGCTTTTAACTTTCTTAAATCTGGAAGTATTATGTGCCAATCGGGTGTATGAGTCGTGCCTTTTTATTCGTCGCACACAGCTTCTGGCAAACTTGTTAACACTCTCAAGTCCGTGTTAGACGGCAGGCGGTTGTCGTCTTTCGCGCTAAGTAAGCAAGCGAACTTGTCGCCAACTACAACAAGGAAAATTTATACAGATCCTGAGTACATACCATCCCCTGATGTACTAGAGAAGCTTTGTACGACTCTAGATTGTTTGCCTGGCGATATCTTAGACATTCGCGGTAATATAGAAAGATCAGCTGTGGTGGTATCCGGTGTTTTCTAAAGCCGACTACGAGTTAGCTGCCCGGATTCTTGGGCTGCCTGTTCCTCAGTCTCCGGCAGAGATGGCTGCCGCTGCTCCCGCTACGGCTGAGGTTATTCGTCGCTTTGGGCAGGGTCGAGCCCCTATGCCTGGCCACGAACAAGAAGGTTTTTACACCGGAGCTACTCGTTCATTAAACGGTTACCCGGATAATAACCAGCCCATGCAGCGGGCTCAGCTGGCTTCTCGTTTACGTACTGAGCCTGAGCCCCCACAAGAAGATGCTTACCTTCTTGAGCTGATCTCTCAGCTTGAGCCTGACGAATTCGAGCTGATTCTTCAGATGCTGCAGCAACTGGCTGTACAAGACGATATCGAATCGGACCGTCTCTCTTCTCAGCGTCCGCTCGAGTACGACACCCCGAATATGGGCGGTAACTACAGCGTTTTAAACGCTCCCTCCTCTAACGGTATCGAACCTTCTCGGGCTTTCCAGCCGCTCAGCTAATGGAAATGAATATCCGCCAACGCCAGCTGAGGGAGCGAGATGTTCGCAAGCTCTCGCCTGAGCTAAATGCCGATACCTTCATGCAGCTGTACATGGAGAGTAATTTTCCTCAGACGGCTGCATTACCTTCGCCGCAACAAATTCAACGTGGTTTAGATAGTAGTAATCAGGCTAATGACTTAAAATTAATGAAGAAGCCTCTTAGTGGCACTAAGTACGACAATCCCGGAGGTTTTTGACGGTGTCTCGGTACTCTTATATTCCGCAGCCTAACCCTGCAACTTCTCCTGTCTACGGACAGGCTACTCGCTTAGTACCCGTCCCCTCCTACGGAGCTCAAATGCCTGTTCCCGCTGCCGCTGCCGCTGCTGCCCCTGCTGCAGCTGCCGGAACCCGTTCTTTAGGAATGGCCTTCCTTTCGGATGTTCTAGCCAACATGCTTGCTGGCGGCGTTCAAGCTGCTACGGCAGGTGCTACCGGAGCTTTGACTCCTGCTACCACACAAGGTGGCTCAAGCAGCAGGTTCATGATCACACTTGCTGACCTTCGTGATATTCAGCAGTATGTGGATAATGAGAATTTTAAACGTAGGCTGACAGGTAGGGGAGACGACTTACTGAGCGTGGAGGACATGCTTCGCGATCGTGAAGCTCAACTTCGTCGGTCCGCAGCTGAAGCCGGTGCTCGCGAGTATGCAATCGAGCAGCTTAAGCAGCAAGGTGCTATTCAGTCTGCGTTAGCTGGCACAGCTGGACAGGCCCTTACGAGTGCCGGTGGTGTTATGCAGCAGGGCCTTTCCAGTCTTGGCGGTGTCGCTCAACAGGGTATTAGCTCTGCCTTGAGTCGCCCTGATTATGGCTCTATGATTAGTGAAATCGGGAGGGCATACTGATGGATCCTAAAGAGTTTCTCGAAAATCAGTTACTTTTAAATCCGCTACTTGCCCCTATAGGCATTGCTGTAAAGGTAGCCGGTGCTCTTGGGCAGGGCGAAGCTGCTAAAAAAGCTCAGCAAAGCACTCAAGCCAAACCCGAGAAGCCGTCGACTCAACCCGATCTTCCGACTCAGCAGCCTATTCCGCCAGGAGGTGCTTCCACTGAGGACTTGGCAGCTATTATTAGAGCCGCCCTTGAAGCTCAGGGAGCAGAAGCTCGGGCTGCCCGTCAGGCTCAACTCGAGGAAGCCGAAGCAGCTAGGAAGTTCTATCCTCAGCGAGCCGAGATCGACGTCGATGTATATCGTCGTCAGGCTGAAATTGCCCAAGCTTCCGCTTTAGAGCGGATGCGCGAGAAGACGGCTCGTGACGTCGAACTTCAAACAATCTCCGCGTGGCAAGGGGTTACTCAGGCGCAGATCCAACGAGACACTGCGATGGGGCTGGGCATGATGAACCTGGCATATGCAGCAGGTGTTCCGAATCCGAACATCCTTACCGGCGGCGCAGCTTTAGCTGGCCAAGGCCGAGCTACTTTCGGCACTCCTACTTCTACCATTAGCTAGTCATGGTACTCCCAGCAATCGGTGCAGCTGTTGCCGGCGGTTTCGCTAGCGGGGTAGGCGGAGGTTTGATGAACCTTCTTGGTGGTGGGGGCGGAAGCTCGCAGCCTAGTGCTTATGAAACTTTCGCAGCGCAAATGGCTGCGCAGAACAATCCTCTAACTGCGGCTTATCAAGGCGTAAGTCTCCTCCAAGGTGCTCTTGCCGGAGCCATCGGACAAGAGGCGACGACAAAGGCATCAGCTCAGCTAAGTATGCTGACCGAAGCCCTCCAGCGAGCTCAAAAAGACGCCACGCTTCAGGCGTCTGTCGCTGGCTACGCTTCCGGTAAAGGTTTAGACACTCTCTACAACCTGGGTCAGGCTCGACTCTCTACTGAATTACAAGCACCTCAGTTACTCGCTCAAGCTGGATCCGCTGCGCTCGCTGGTGAGAACCAGCTTGCTAACCAGCTCGGTTTGACGAACATGGGAGTTCGTTCTTACCAAGAACAGCTCCGTGGTGACGTCGCCAAAAATCAAGCTGAGACCTTAAATCAGGTCTACCAGACTCGTGCCAAGAACGAAGGGCTCCTTGCATTAGGAGCGCAGCAGTTTGAAAGTGCCGCTCAGTTAGATAAAGTACGGACGCTTGGGGACCTCGCTCGCACTAAAGCGTCGACTAAGGCCCAGCTTGCTCTCAAGAAATTCGGAGCTAACCAAGCTATTGCCGGTACGCGAATGTTTGCGTGATTAAATCCTCTATTGGTGACTCTACGACTGTTGGTGCTTGGCTTGGTTCATTAGACAAGTCACAACAGGACGCGTTCAAGCACTATGCCAAGAACGCAGCTAGCGATATCGAAGCCTATCTCTTTGCTAGGTTCTTGAAGCCTGGCTATGCGGGTTCAATCTCAGACCTCACTGCTTGGGTTCAGGAGAAGTATCCAAAAGAAGACCTCCGCAAGGTCCTCTTGATTGAGATTGATTCGCTAAAAACTGATCTACACAACGTAAGGCAAATGACCCTTACGGGGATGTTGGATCACGCCACAGCAGCAACAAAGATTGCTGTTTTACAGAAAGAGATCCGCTCACACATCCAAGCTGTCAGACAACTTACGGACGGCATGGATCGTCGCGGCTTGTTATTAGCCGGCGCGGATAGGTGTCTTCGCGAACTGATGAACAGTTTTGAAGACGCGCCTACAGTTTATTCCTTGCTCGAAGACGCTTCCCTCGTCATCTGGTCGACGATCGAGAAAGAAGAGAAAAGCTGATTATGTGGCGAAGGTAGACCTTGGCCTACCTTCTAGCCCGTCCTGGCTTCGTGGAATATTAGAGACGTTAGAGGGTCTCTTATTCAACGGGCTCCATCAACGATAGCACATTCAGCACAGGTGTTCTGAAGATGCCCATGAAGTAGTCATTAACACCTAGTGACATAACTAATTCATCTTCATCCTCTATAAAGCATCCGAAAGGAAGAATGCACGCAGGCTGACAAGAGATATCGTTGCCGACAGAGTCCGACCACGTAACTAGGTCGTCGTTTGTCGAACCTACGAATAAAGGTTCTTTGAGCATTCTGGTGATCTTTGTCAGATCTCGATCAAGGGTATAAGCCCCTAGCGCGTACAACAGGTAAGGACGACGATCGAGTTCCTTACACATAAACTTCCAGTGGAAGAATACAAGCCACTCGTCGTCTATTAAGACAGGCGCCGTGGAGTTATAAGTTGGGTGGTCAGACGTAACTTCTTTCAGACAAGAAGAATCAATTACTTTGTCTTCTTGGTTAGGAGTTTTGATAACAATCGGCCGGGTGGAATAAAGAAGACGTAAGTCCTTTCCGTCCGCAAAGAAACACCAGTTCTTCTCTGACTTACCTTCGGTTAAGTTGTCTCCGATTGGAGGGAAGAACCGATCGATAAGTTCTCCGTACTCGTTGATAACACCCGTACAAATTTTGGGTGTTTTGATCATCTTGTGGTTTGTTGAGTCCCACTTAGATGCGTACGTACTCGTCACAAATTGACAAAGCAGATTGTCATCTGGGGATACGAAGATACGAGGGTCTTCGTAGCTCAGGCGATGTCTTTTATTTATTAGTTTTCTAGGAGCTACAATAGTATCGTCGGTAAGCAGCTGGCCTACCCAGATGTCTGTAGGTGTGTTGTTGTAGTAGAAGTACTTCATATCGTGCCTAAACACAAAGTGCTCAGGCTGTGATCGCCACGCGATTAAGTTTGCGCCGCGATGCTGGATGATGCAGGGACTAAAGTTCGCGAAACTGTTCTTCGGCAGCCCTGAAGTAATTTTTGTAAAAGTTCCTCCAATGTCATAAGCCTGGTTATAGACAGAAGGGAACCCAGAGCGAGTCGGAGCAAACGCCCTTTGAGCTACGTGGTTGTAGTAAGTGCGGTAGCGATGAAACTGCGTCACTTGTTCAACTCCTCCATGGCTGCGTTAAATGCTTCGGCAATCCGGTCCCAACGATACGAAGGGTTTTGAGTGACTTTGTAACAGTCCTCAGCCACTTGGTTGTAGAACTCTTTATCTTTATAAAGCTTTGTCAGTTTTGTTGCTGCGTCTTTGACGTCAACAATTCCTCGTTCGACGCTCAAGTCTTTGTCGTAAACCCACGCGGCGACGTCCGCAAGTAACGCACTCCCTTTCCAGATATCTATAAATGAAGTGTGGTTTGGCAGCACGAGCGGCTTTTTGCAAGAAGCGTGTTCGAACGGAACCAGGCCCCAGCCCTCGCCGTTTGCTGTGTTGATACCTACATCACAGGCGTTATAAATCGTATTTAGTAGTTCATCCGGCGGCGCGTTCGTGTAATCAATATTGGTTGTTGTCATGATCATTCGGTTATCTGACGGTATGTTCTTGCGCCTCATTTCTGTATCGAAGATCGCTCGAACATCCCAGCCGAGATCCTTTTCACTCATGTGCAAATACAACAGAGTGTCAGGCTTGTCGACAGCAAACTCCACAAAAGCTTTGATCGTCAAATCGATCTGCTTGCGGGGCTGGTTGCGGTTAGCGTTCAGAACAATAAATTTATCTTCAGGCAGTCGGAGCGCCTTTCGGGCTTCCTTCTGGTCCTTCGGATAGAACTTACCCTGATCGAGCCCGTGGGGAACTACACCTAGCAACTTAGGTTGTACTCCCTGCGCCATAATCCGGTGAGCTTGCTCAACCGAGAAGGTGATCGCAAAATCCCAGTCTTTGATGTACGCAAGCATGGAGCTCGCGTAGTACGACGAATCGACTGGGAAGTAAGCGATGAATTTAAATTTAAGAGAGTCCTTTAATAGGTGGATGCGTTCCCATACCTGGTTTACGATCCAGATGTCGTTTAAACAGATAATGAAGTCGGGTTTCTCTGCCTCGATAACACCAGGGAGTCTCCCGATACCGAAACGATCTGATGGATTGTGCGTCCCTGCTGGGTACACCTTGAAGGGAAGATCGTGTGGGTCTCCTGTGTAGTTGATACCGAATGCTACAACCTCATGTGTATTCGCTAGATGCTCTAGAATACTATGTGTAACTCTAGCGAATCCTGTATTAGAAAGAATGTCGCCGTACCAGAGGATTTTTGCCATTTGGCAGTAGAATCTTGCTAACAGTATACAGACACTTTTTTAAAGAACATGCCGAGTAGAGAGACTTTTGCATACCGTCGTGCTCTAAAACTACGTGCTGCTAAAGCTGTAGAGTCTGAGAGCAGTTCTATTGATAATATCTTTTTACGTGCGTCAGATGACTTTCATACTTTTTGTACAATTATGGATAAAGCGCCTGCGGCGCATATGCTGGAGTGGCATAAGCATTTGATAACAGGTGAGAGTAATAGGTATCTTTTAGATATTGCAGGACCCAATCTTGATATTCTGGCTCCACGAGGTTCTGCAAAATCCACGGTGCTTAACATGTTCACCGCTTGGATTATTGGAAGGCACACGACTGCTGGTTTACCTCTGCAAATTATTTACTGTTCTTACAACATCGCGACTGCGATACCTAAGAGTCGAATCATCAAACAGATTATCGACTCCTCTACGTATAAAAAGATTTTTCCGAAAGTCTTGCTCCGTTCAGGTATGCAGTCGGATATCGGCTGGAGTATTGATTTCGACTACGCAGGCATCAGCCGTGTGGGCGATGAAGAGTTCACGTTGCGCGCCGCTGGTTTGCGCGGCTCAATCACGTCTAAGCGTGCGCACCTTGTTATCGTAGATGACCCTATCAAGTCCAGCACAGATATTAAGAACCCTACCATTAGGGAGGAGATGAACAATAACTGGAGCTCAGTTATCGCTCCGATTATCTTCGAGGGCGGTCGTGCTATCTGCTTAGGAACTCGGTTCCATCCTCTCGATATCCACAAGACGATGTTCGTCCCGGATAAAGGTTGGAAGCAAGTTCAGCAGGAAGCCCTTACGTATGATGACGGCGGTGATCCTGTTAGTTATTGGCCTGAGCAGTGGAGCGTCGACTACTTGTTGGGGCAAAAAGAACTAGACCCTGTTGCTTTTGCTTTCCAGTACCAGCAGCAACCAGTCATGACGTCGGACCTGGTCTTGTCGCCTGACTTGCTTATTAAAGGGGACGTCGTTACAGAATTTGACAGTCTGGCAGTCGGGATTGACCTGTCAGCCAGCAAAAACGAGACCTCTGACTACACGGCGTTTGTACTAGGCGGAAGATTAAAGGATAAGTACTACATTATTGACGCACATCAGGTGCGCTCTATTGGCAACCTCGAAAAGATCGACCTTCTGTGCAAAATGCTCGTGGAGTGGGGAATTTTGCAGGAAGATACCGAGGGTAAGTACTTTCCCACGTATTCAACTTGTTCCCTTGTCGTTGAGTCTGTTGCGTACCAGGCTTCCTTGGCTGCTGATTTACGCCGAGTGATGCTTAACGAATGGGGCTTAGGTAATCTCCATATTCATGAAGTCAAAGGATTCCGAGGAGACAAGATCGCTCGTTTCCGTGGAACACTGGGCCTTCTGGAGAATAAAAAAGTGACTTTTAACAGATATCGCAAATTCGATGCTCTCTTCGATCAGTTGATTAATATCGGTGCGACTTCTCATGACGACCTATTAGACGCTTACACTCACCTCGTGTGCTTTCTTCAGCGTCGCGGTAATTTCGAAATGGAGTACTGATGCTCGATCTTAGGTTCTTAGTATTCGTAACGGCACACGACCCTCTCGCTCGTTTCGATGTCCTTCTAAAAACGCTTCGAGGGTACGAAGAAATACCAGGCGTTAAAGATGTATTTATATACGTTGATGCTGATCATGAGTCTGATGTCGAAACACTCGATGAGCTGCTTAAGACAAACGTTACCTTTAATTCTTTAGAGATTGTCGTAGCTTCCCCCTCGTGGGAGGGCTTCTCTCTTACCTGGGCACATAAGGGACTTCTCAGGGAAGCGGTAAGGAATAAATATTATGACTTCTATGTCTATACAGAGAACGATATGTACTTTAGTAGTGAGAACTTTATTTATTGGTTCTTATACAAAGACAGGCTTAAGAAATTAAATCTTGAACCTGGCTTCTGTAGATACGAAGAGTGCGGATCAAAGCTAGTTCCTTTCGACAACCACAGGATCTGGCAACTGAACAGCGAGACAAAAGAGGTATGGGGTGATCGACCTTATAAGGTTCAGTCTTATCTCACTCCCTTAGACGACTGGTTTGTTGGCTTCGTGTCTCTTGGCAATCCCTACATGGGCATGATGATCTTGGACCAGGAGATGGCTGAGAGGTACGTAAATTCTCAGAGTGCTGACCCCTTAAGAAGTTTTGAACTAACGCAGTTTCGTTGCTGGCCGCTGGCTGACAGAAGTTCTATGGGCCTTGCGTTTGAAAACCTGCTTCCTGGGCAAGAGCACCGCCGTGTCGTCCCAGTTATCGCATCAGAAGGAAAGATACAGATCGCACCATGCGGCCTCGTCGAGCACTGCGATACGAAGTACAGCAAGGAGCTGCAAAAGAAGGCGGGAGACGTTATCGATATTTCCGAGATGTTTGGTTATGCTTCCCTGTAGTTAAACCAAGATCAGCTGTGGAGAACGATACGCACGATGCTGTAAATCACCCGGCACACTATACGCAGGGTGCCATAGAAACTATTGATTATATGGAATCTGCTCTCACCGAAGACGAGATTCGGGGCGGTTTTAAGATGAATATCCTTAAATACGTTTCGCGTGAGAGACATAAGAATGGCCTCGAGGATTTAAAAAAGGCTAGATGGTATCTCGATCGTTTGATCTCTTATCTAGAAAAGAATTAGTAAGCGCGTTAGGATAAACCAAACAGTCGTTTCACATGGATATCCGCGCCTTTGGTTCGGTGTACGGGCAGACCTCCTCTCTGCCTTACGCAAGTGGATTCGGTTGGAATCCTGCAAGCGGACGAAAGAACTTTCCGACGTGTCGCGCTATCTATATCGAGCAAAAGTCAACTCCCGGCAACGACTACTTAACTGTCGAGATGTCCGATGCCCCTGGTCAGCATTTGACTGCGTTGAACTTGACGGGCAATACCTTGGTCCCAATCGCATGTACTGCTTTAATTAGCGGCTCTGTTAACGGCGTTTTTGTTCTCTTCTAATGGATCCTTATTCGCAAGCTGCTTTTGGTTTTGCTAAGGCATACCAAATGAATATGCGAGCCGCTGATGAGCAGCGTCGCGCTAACCAGCCATCATCTGATGCCTTTGCAGCAGGTGTGGCAGACGAGGAGACTGATTACCGATTTTCTCCCACGCCTCAAGCCCCGGCTCCGCCGTCTGAGCAGTTTAACGGTATGGATACTGACGACGGCTCGATTCTCGATCAGTCCAATGGAAACTCTTTAATGCGTGCTCGCAGAAAAGTCTCTCGATATCTACAAGAACGAGATTGAGCT
>Ga0208161_1001452_pt1 | contig 12590 bp, 30 predicted proteins | sample CB_VirMetaG_3_FD_184538 | JGI IMG/M metagenome (GOLD analysis project Ga0208161, IMG submission 184538) | Freshwater to marine saline gradient viral communities from Chesapeake Bay - CB_1508_1S Viral MetaG (SPAdes) (version 4) | ecosystem: Environmental > Aquatic > Marine > Coastal | place: USA... | reverse complement strand
TTCTTTGATCAGGCAATTTCTGGTAACTGGAGTTATAATCCAACTAAGTTTCCTGACAATGAGATTCCTATTTCTTTATGGGCACAAGATCTTTTGACTACATATAAGTACGGTTGGAAAACCAGTTATTATCAAAACACATACGACAACAAAAACGACGAACTCGAAGAGACAAATTCAACATTAGATAATTTAATTTCTGAAATCGAAAACACAGCGGAGGAAGATTGTGAGTCTTGTAAAATTTAAGAAAAGTATGGAAGATGGTACAACGGTGGTCAATCAAATGACCGTCTTCAATTCAGAAGAAGTAGATACAAAAAAACAACCCATGTTCTTTGGAAAACCTCTGGGTATCCAAAGATATGATTCATACAAATATCCAATATTCGACAAACTCACAACACAACAATTAGGATACTTTTGGAGACCTGAGGAGGTCTCCCTCCAAAAAGATCGTGCCGATTATCATACACTGCGTCCAGAGCAGAAGCATATCTTTACTTCTAACCTAAAGTATCAGATCATGCTCGATTCTGTCCAGGGGCGTGGTCCTGGTATGGCATTTGCTCCATACTGCTCTCTACCTGAATTAGAGGCATGTATGAAGGTCTGGGAGTTTATGGAGATGATCCATAGTCGTTCCTATACATACATTATCAAAAACGTATATTCAGATCCCTCTGATGTGTTTGATACGATTCTCAAAGAAGATCGTATTATGGAACGTGCAGTAAGTGTCACGTCAGCATATAATGATTTCATTAACTCTGCCCAACAGTATGGAAATTCTGATGAATGGTTACATGCATTAGAAAACGTTCCTTATGCAAAGGAGGCAAGGTATGAACTCAAGCGTAAACTCTACAGAGCAGTTGCAAACGTTAATATTCTTGAGGGTATTCGCTTTTATGTCAGTTTTGCATGTAGTTTTGCTTTTGGCGAACTCAAACTTATGGAAGGAAGTGCAAAAATCATTTCCCTGATTGCTCGTGATGAAAACCAGCATTTGGTGATTACTCAGAATATTCTGAAGAACTGGATGAGTGGTGATGATCCAGAAATGTCTCAGATTGCCAAGGAAGAGCAACCTTGGTTGATCAAGACATTTGATAATGCTGTAAATCAGGAAAAACTTTGGGCAGAGTATCTGTTCAAGAATGGTACTATGATTGGCTTGAATGATAAATTGCTTCAGCAGTATGTGGAATGGATTGCCAATCGCAGAATGAAAGCAATCGGACTTAAGCCAATCTATGACATATCAGCAAAAAACAATCCACTTCCTTGGACAGAGCATTGGATCTCTTCTAAAGGTCTTCAAGTGGCACCACAAGAAACCGAAGTCGAATCTTACATTGTCGGAGGAGTCAAACAAGATGTCACAAAAGACTCATTCTCAGGATTCCAACTTTGATAAGAAACCTGATCTAAAATCATCCATTGATGCTTATAAAGAAGCGGCAGCAATAGACGATTTTTTATTTGGTGATTATGATTACATAAGGACTTGGAATAGTCAAGAATCGAATGATGTTTATTAAATTTTTTGGAGGGTGTTTTTGCACCCTCTTTTTTTATAAATATTTGCATATAAAGAATTAAGTTAAAAAAAATGCGCTCATTGTCACATAAAGAGTACGGAGAACTCAGAAATCTTTATGAATCTGTGTATGCTCCAAAAGAGGAATTGACTGAAGAAATTCTTGATGAAGTGTTTAATGAATTGGTCGATGAATTGATTGAAGAGGGATATGACGAAGAAGAAGCAATTTATATTATTGAATCTGCAACAGATGAGTATATTGAAGAAGCAAAGGTAACCTTTGGGCACGATACCAATACCAGAAACTTCTATGGTGCTCCTGTAGGTGCCAAGAGAAGGTTGGCAAGGCAAAAGGCAGGAGCGGCACTGAGAGGTGCTGTGAACACCGCTAAAAGCAAGGCAGCTGGAGCAGCGGCAGCAGCGAATTTAGCAGTTGGCACTGCCGCGCACGGTGCTCAAAGAGCCGCTACAAAAGCATCACATGCAGTTGTAGATGCTCCTGGTAAGGCAAGAGCAGCGGCATCAGACGCCAAGAAGAAGGCAAAGAGTGGTATCAAGGGATTCATCAAGCGCCAGGCACAGAAGGTCGTGAAGCGCATGAGTGAAGAGTTAGAAGCACTGGAAGCAAGCGGATTGTTTACCGAGCAAGAGCTTGGAGCAATCATGGAAGCAGACTCACTTGCAGCAATGGCAGCTCGTCGTGAAAAGCGTCTTGCCGCACAAAGAAAGCGTGAAGGCACTACTGTAACTGGAAGAGACTTTGGTCATGATTATTCCCTGACTCCTGCTCAACAAAAAGCAAGAAGAGAGGCTGAGTTTAAGGCAGGACTCGAAAAAGGCAGAACCAAGAAAGAAGAAGTTGAAGCAGTTGATGAGGGACTGACTGGTGAGCGTTATAAGGCGGCACTGAAGAAAGGGAAAATGTATAGCCGTAAGGTAAGCGAAGATCCAAAAAAACGTGCCACCAGAGGTGGTCGTGGTGGAGAGTCTGATTTTGGTGCAGGTGATAGAGGTGCTGGTAACAAAGCGGCAAGAAGAGCAGGAACTTATCAAGAGGAAGAGTTTGAACTTTGGGTAAATGGACTTATAGAAGAAGGTTATGACCTCTCTGATTACACTTGGGATGAGATGTATGAGTTTTATCTTGAAGAAGGTAGAACAACAAATCTACGTGCTCTCGCAGGAGAATCGGAAAGAGGAAGACCAGAAACTCAAGATGAAAAACATAGAAGACTGGCAATGGGTAGATATTCACCTTCTCAATATAAGTGGAAAAAGGTAGATGGTCAGTGGAAAAATATGGGTAGAAAGGATGGTGAAAAAGATTGATATAAAACTCATATAACTCACAGGGGGCTTGACAAGTCCCCTTTTTTTGTGTAGACTACCTTTGTTAGGGTTGAAGGATAAATAATAGCTCATTGAGATCTATAAGATGAGTTATGATAATCCGTGGAGATATGATGAGAGAGTTTTTGATAGTAATGATATTGGGGACTACTACGGCTTTGTTTATCTCATTACCAATCAGTCGAACAAACGACAATACATTGGTAGAAAGTATTTTTGGTCACATAGAACTCCACCAGGAAAGAAAAGAAAAGTAAAACAAGAATCTGATTGGAAGAAGTATTATGGTTCTTGTCCTGAATTAAAAGAAGATGTTAAAAAGTATGGTAAAGAGATCTTCAGTAGAGTTATATTGAGTCTACATACGACTAAAGGTAAAGTTAATTTTGAAGAGACAAGGCAATTATTTTTGAATAATGTTTTGACTGAAAAAACTAATAGTGGAGAACCTTTATTTTATAATTCAAATATATTGTCTAGATATTTTAGAAAAGATTATTTTGATAAATAATTATAACTCTAACATAATAAGACGTAGTTGTGAATCATATTCATCACATTATTCCAAGACATATGGGTGGCACTAATGATATTGATAATTTAATTGAATTGCCAGTATGGGCACATGCAGAAGTCCATAAAAGACTTTGGGAAGTTTTTGGAAAGTTGGAAGATAAACTTGCCTACTGTGTTCTTAGCGGAAAAACTGATGAAATTGAAAAATTAAGAATTGAAATTGCAAAAATAAATTATAAAAAATGGTTGAATGAGAATCCAAAAGAAGTTAAAAAATGGAAGAAAAAAATTAGTAATACTTTAAAAGGGAAAAAATATTTGCCCGATGAACACTATCAAAAAGTTGGTGATATGTTAAGAGGAATTCCTAGAAGTGAAGAAGTTAAACGAAAAATTAGTAGAGCAAAGAAAGGGAAAAGTATCGCTCAACCCAAACAAATGAAAAAATATGAAGTTACAAAACCTAACGGAGATATTTTAATTATTAAAGGATTGAATCAATTTTGTAAGGATGAAGGAATCAGTGCTTCTAACCTTTGTGCCGTAGCAAAGGGAAGACTTAAGCAACATAAGGGGTATGTTGCAAAAATTTTGGACTAGTGCTATAGTATGCTCATATATAATTCTAGTGTTATGGTAACTTTGGAAGACACCTTGAAGACGACACACGACTGGGCAGTTGATAGACTGCACACTCTTTGTCAAGACCCTTTAAACGACCCATTAGAATGTGTTGAGAATGCACATGCACTTCATTGTGAGTTTTATGAGTGGCTTGATCCTGATGTTGAAGACCACGAAATTTACTCACTAGAATATCTTGGTGAAGATTGACTCACTAAATACCCCGTGCCGTGAAGAACATTATGTTCTTGTGACGGATGTCGAATTCTGTTTATTTTAATGCTTAAAAAATTACTTCCTATTGTTCTTGCGACTTCAATACCAGCTGCTTTTGCATATCCATCAATCGACGAAATCAAAAATCCATGGATTGATCCATCAGATATTGAGTATATCGAAAAAGTTGATGCCGATTTAGATCCGGAAAAAGCAGTTCCGATTGCTAAAATCGTTGAAGAAGAAAAGACATGGAAATGTCCTTCTTGCACTGAAAATGAGAAATATGTTCTCAAAGAACTTCAAGAAAAGACAAGTATTACTGATCGTAATGCTCTTGCCACTATCATGGGTAACATAAAGTCAGAGTCAAACTTTATTCCCAATATTTGTGAAGGTGGTGCAAGAGTTTCATACTATCATTGCTATAGTGGTGGTTATGGATTGATTCAGTGGACTTCCAGCAATCGGTATTATGGATTGGGTCAGTTTGCAAAGAAGTACGGATGTAATCCCAGTGGACTTGAATGCCAAACTCGTTATATGATTAACGAACCAACCTTTCAAAAACATATTCATGAATTTGAAGGTAGTGGTCAAACAGTTAAATGGTATATGACTACTGCATATTATTGGTTGGGATGGGGTATTAAGGGATATCGAGAGCACTATGCTTATAACTATATAAAGAAATTTGTTTTATCTTGAAATGGGACTATTTAAAAAACTCATCGAAAAAATTAATCCTTTAGAATCTCCTGTCAAAGAGGTTACCTCTAGTCATTTTAGTCATGGATATAGTCCATATAATGGAGTCAAGTCTATTTCGAGTGAGAAGATTTTAAAGGACAATTCTTATATTGCAGTTCCTGCACCAGACATTCTTCCTCATGATCCTTGGTTTGATCCGCCAATTAGAACTGAAAAACAAGAAATGCTTCTTCAAAAACAAAAAGAAGCAAAGAAACAGCAAGAAGAAGTTGAATCTGCTATGACCCAATCAAAAGAACCTAAGAATATTCATGATGTCCTATATAAAAAAGCAGCAGCACACATGAAAAACTCCTGGCAAGAAAATCTTGGTGGTTCTGAAAACTTTCATCAAGGTCCTGGTGGTTGGACATCTGGCACTGGTATCAATCAATTTCGTTGAGTTTTTATGAAAAAATTTATTGTCACTTTTTTGACTGCATTTGCTTTTGCTACTCCTGCACTTGCTGACCCAGAAGTAAAAGGTTGGAATAGTTATGACGCAATGGGTTGTATGCTTTTACGAGAATGCACCGATGAAGTCAAACAAGTCAAAGATATCGAAGATCTTTCCACGAGGTATCCAGATAGCGATTTTAGTCCTATTGCTTATGAGTTTAATGAAATGCTATCTGCTCTTGGAGAAATCGGAGTTAAAGTTTTTCTAGCAAGTGAAAAATATTTTCCTCCACAGCATCGTGGGGTATATCACACAGTTGGAAATAACTTCTTTTTGAATGAAGATTACATGCACAAACCTCATCAGTTGATGAGCGTCATGAGGCACGAAGGATGGCACGCTGCTCAAGATTGTATGGCAGGAACAATTCACAATAACTTTATTGCCATCATTTATCCTGAAACGAAAGTTCCTACATATTGGCGAATGATGAGTGAGCAGACTTATGATGAAACATCAAGACCTTGGGAACAAGAAGCAATGTGGGCTGGTCATACTGAAAACATGACCATGAATGCTCTTAAAGTTTGTGCCAAGCAACCAATGTGGGAGGTATATCCTCCCACTCCCCTTACAAGAGAATATCTAATTAAAGAAGGTTACATGAAATGATTGAAACCATTTATCTGATGTTCAGCGGAATGCAGATTTTTCTAAAACCAATGTATCCAGAATATCGTTATAAAGAAGTCCCTCAATACGTCATTCAAAAATGTATTGACTTTACTCATGTTGATCCATATGACAAAATGGATAATGTTGATGAGATGAGAATTGCTGATTGTTTTCTGTATAAAATGCACGACTATAAATAAAAGTGCCTAACCTCTTTCAAATGACTGATTCAGTAATTTCTAAAAAAGAGGATCCTAAGGTTAAGTCTGAAAATAAATTTGAGTGGGCTGATGAAGGGGTAGCAACCCTGGTGAGAGTTATCATTCTGGCATGGTCAGGAGCAATTCTGACTTTGAATTATGTAACAATTCCAGGGATTCCTCAGAGACAAATTGATCCGACGTTTATTGCTTCGGTATTTACAGGAACACTAGCAACATTTGGTGTTCAAACTGCGAAGAAAAAAGACGATGATGATAAAAAATCAGTAGATTCTAAAAAAGAAAAATCTGTCGATGATTGATAATGTCAATTCTCCCTTCTCATATATCCGAACAGGATGATGAAGTCGAAAATAAAAAGTCACCCTTCAAGTGGTTTGTGCTACTTGTAGGGTCTTTTTTTGGCATAGCGCATATTGGAATACTGGGTCATTTAATTAATAAAGATCCTCAAATACCAGTTATAAATCTTCCTGTTGGTGACTATACTTCTTATACGGTAGAGGCAGGAAAAGATGGTTATCGAATTCATTACCAATCTAATGATCCTAAAGTTATGAAGACAACAAAGGATATTGATAAGTCAAATGGATTTTTTGGTATTGGCGGTAAGACAGTTATAATTTCAGAAAAGGAATACACCATGAGAACTCAATCGGGTTCTGGAGGTGAAGAGTTGGGAAAGTTGTCTGCAAAGAGAATAGAGTGCATCAAGGCGGAAGGTGGAGGCGAGAGTACAGGTGCAATAGTGGGAGCTAGTATTGGCGCTTCTGCCGCACCAGCATTGAGTGGAATACCTTATATTGGTTGGATTGCTGCTGGATGGGCAACGATATTTGGGCAGAAACAAGGAAGTGCAATTGGCGGAGAAATCGCTAAAGTAGTAAATGATTGTGAGGACACATGAAATTTGAATTAAGCATGGAAGACTATACAATCATTCTCAATTCTCTTCATTACTATAAAAAGATTGAGAAGAAAGGAAATTTTCAGCAATATGATCAAGATCGTATTAATGAATTGAGAGATAAACTTTCACATCAACTTGTCTGGGATCAATTATGATTGTCGTACTCAATAATTATTTTACTAAGTTCTTCACTGTGGTGGTTGTCAATTGCTTAAATCCTGCTAATATACAAGCATGTTTGCCAGTTCATGAATGGTTGTTACCAGAGATTAAGCATGGAATAGAAATATTACGAAACCCTGATATAATCTATCAAAATGAGCGAGAATACCTACAAAAACTGGTAAATAGATAATGAAACTTGTACTACAAAGAATGTCAGAAGTCCCGCCAACGGGTTATGTGACTGAAGAACAGTGTCAGGAAATGATTGATGCTGCGATCAGGAGACATAATCGCAATGCTTCTGTAATAAGCATGTGTGTTGGATGGGTAGTATTATCCTTATTTGCGGAAGGATTATTGCGTCTTGTCGGTGTTATTCCTCCTCTATTCCCATGGATGGACATAGCATTGAAATAATAGGGGCGATTTTATTATTCATTTTTGGTATCACAATGTTCTATCAAGGACATTTAATACTTCATCAAAAAAATGGATACTCTCATCGCAATCAGCAGATAGATTCTGCTAACATGCGTAAACGTTTAGAACAACTACTAAAGGACAAATGAACAAATTCGAAGGATTTACTGAACAAGAAAAGAGAATGCTTGTCGAAGCAGTATGGAGAAGGCAACGATCATTTATCGCCGGAGATAAGCAATTTAAAGAATATGGAAAACTATTGGATGAACTGCTGAATAATCTTGGTGATTATATTCCGGGGAAGGTTGTATGAATAATCCATTGTCTTGTGTAAAGAATACACGAAGTTCTTATCGAAAAGATTTGGGCAAAACTATTACCGAAGTTCAGGTTCAATTTAAAGATGAAGAACCTGCATGGATCCCTTATGATACTTTAATCGCAATTCAATCGAGGTAATTTATGTTAGGTAATGCTTTATTGTGGATAGCAATTCCTTTTGTCTTATCAACAATATTTTTTGGTTTATTCAAAGGTGGTACTCAATACTACAATTCAGATAAGTATAAAGGAAATGGAACCGCACATTAAAAGTCGGTATCATTTTGCGTTAACATCTTTTGCGAGAATGTTTACTCCTCCCAAAGTTGACCAAAGAATGTTCAATTTTTGTCATGAGTGGGCTTATGGAGAAGGAGAAGCACCATTAGGAAGTTTAGTAGAAGTAGATAACTACTTCAGACACTTATGGTATCGTACTTATTAATCTCAGGTTTCTTCATATCATTTGGTTTATTTCTGTTCATACTTTCAGTTTTTTCAGAATAATGGAATCAGTAATCTTATTTGCCTGTTTTTTACCTTTGGCAATCATCTACATAGTAATGAAGTTAGCGGTATGGTTGTCCGCAGTAAATGCCGAAAAAGAATATGTCAGAAAAGAACCATCTAGAGAACGAGGACCCTATTTGGAAAACGTATATGCTGACGTTGATGAAGAGGAAGAGGAATATGGAGATCGCACAGATTATCGATAAGGCACTCGAAGAGCATTATTCCTCATTAGGTCTACCAGTTCCAGAGTGGAAAAACTATGATCCCCAATGGTGGACAGATTATTTGATTAGTTTAGAAATAGATCCCAATAACCCATGACAGATCCAGTTTGGAGTATTTTTATTGCGATGATCCTACTCCTTTTTGGGACTGGATATTACATATATACTATTATGTTTTTAGCATATCAGGAACTAAAAGAAGATGGCCAAGTCCGCGAACAAGGGCAAGAAGGGATCTGCGAACAACAAGGCGCAGAACCAGGGCAATGCAACGGCAAAGAAAGCTAAGAATGGAGGAAAGAAAAAGTAATATATACTTTGTATGGCATATGATAAAAATGAAATACCTGTTGATTCCAATTCTTATTTTGAGTACGACGGCAGTTTATGCTCAAAATAAGAAGTTGGAGATATTCAATCAGGCACTAGAAAATTTAAAATTATATCGGTTGGAGCAAACAATGACTCCTCCCGAAGATGCCTTAGATCAAGCATTAGCGGAGTTCAATTATGGGCATTATGGTTCCACCGAGTCGGAAGAGTTGTTACAACTTCCGAGTAGTAGAGATTAATCGTGTCGTCGATGGTGATACTATTGATGTTACTATTGATCTCGGTTTTGATTTATACAAGAAAGAAAGAGTTAGAGTTGCAGGAGTTGATACGCCTGAGAAGAGAACAAAGGATGAGGAAGAGAAGGCATTAGGATATGATGCCACTCATTGGCTTGAAGAAAAACTTGAAAGCGCAATTGCCGGTGAAGATGATCTTGTCATCCGCACTGAACTTGTTGGTGGTGTGGGCAAGTATGGTCGTCTTCTTGGATGGTTATATATTGGTGACGCAACTGTTTCACTTAATGAACAAATGATCACCGAAGGATATGCTTTTCCTTACGATGGTGGCACAAAGGTTAAGGATTTTGAGCAGTTGAAAGAAATCCGCAGACAGCACGGCACTCTTGTAGAGTAATATGGCAGTTGGATATAACCCACGAATAGTTACTGATGGACTTATATTAGCACTTGATGCTGCCAATACAAAATCTTATCCTTCTAGTGGTGGAAGCACTTGGTATGATTTGAGTGGTAAAGGGAATAATGGGACTATAACTAATGCCACATTTAATAGTGATGGATATTTTGCTTTTGAAGGCAGTGGTGATTATATTAGTTTTGCTAGTGCATCAGAACTTCAGTTTTTGAATAGATTGCCATATACATTAGAAGTTTGGATGTATCCAACATCAAATCCTGGTGCTAACACTTGGACTGGTATTTTTAATAGAGAAGATAGTAGTGTTGGAAGTCGTGATGGATATAATATCTACCTCAATGGATCTGCCAGTAACACATTCTATCTTGCCACAGAAAGATTTTGTACTGGAACTTTCACAGGAGTAGGATATGGTTATAATGATTCTGACCTTTTGAATATATGGCATCATATTGTTGCGACTTATGATGGAACAACACTGAGACTTTATAGAAACGGAGTGCAGTTAAACTCTGGTACTTCTACTGGAAATATAACAAATGCAACTAAAGCATTGGAAATAGGTAGAAGAGGTACTGTTGCATATTTTATTGGTAGATTGAATGGACAAAAAATATATAATAAAGCACTATCAGCATCAGAAATCGAACAAAACTATAATGCACTCAGAGGGAGGTATGGAATCTAATGGGAGCTTTTTCTGGACCTGAAATAAATGAAGATGGACTTGTATTTGCAGTTGATGCTGCCAATACAAAATCTTATCCTTCTAGTGGTGGAAGCACTTGGTATGATTTGAGTGGCAAGGGTAATGATTTTACATTAAGTGGTGTTACTTATAATTCTTCTACAGGATCATTTACATTTGGAAATGATCAAGGTGATTATGTTGCGAGATCTACAAGTGATGTAATTGGTGGTTTAACAGACATAACTGTAGAAATGTGGATAAAAATTAGCACTCTACAAACTCAGATACCTTTTATATCTTATAATACTTCTTCATCTGATAATGCTTTTCTTGTCTTAAAAGAAAGTGCGAATACTCTCCGTACTTATTTTGGACCACAAGTTACTGATAGTGCAGCAGTAACTTTTGCAGATACTAATTGGAATACTGGAAATTTTATTCAGTTTGTAATTGCTAGATTAGGATCTAACATAAAATATTACATTGATGGAACTTTTATTGTAGAAACAAATTCATATCCTACCGGATCTTTTCCAACAGGAGGCACTCTACTTTTTGGGCAAGAACAAGATAGTCCTGGTGGTGGATTTAATACAAGTCAAGATTTTCCTGGAGATTGTGCAAAAATTGTAATATATGATAGGCAATTATCAGCAGCAGAAATCAAACAAAACTTTATTGCACTCAAAGGGAGGTTTGGAATCTAATGGGACTTGTACACTCACCATTAATAGTTACTGATGGGTTATTTTTAGCACTTGATGCTAAAAATGTTAAATCTTATCCTTCTAGTGGTGGAAGCACTTGGTATAATTTGACTAAAGATGGAATTAATGGGACTATTAGTGGTGCTACTCACAATAGTTCTGGGTATTTTTCTTTTAATGGATCTAGTAATTACATTGCAACTGGTGCGGCATCGGATTGGGCATTTTTGCATAATGGTGCTTCTGACTTTACTATAGAAGCATGGGTTTATTTTTCTTTTAGTGCTAATTATGCAATTTGTGCTACAGGAGGGTCTTCTGCTGAAACTGGAATGTATTTTGGACAACTTTCTACGAGTAATTATCTTAATTATCAAATTTTTAAAGGACAGTCTGGTGCAATTGCAAATTTTGGAAGTTCTACTAATGGAATGAATAAAGGTAAATGGAATTATGCTGTTTTTACATTTGATAGTTCTTCAAAAACTGGAACATATTATGTAAATGGAGTATCATCTGGGTCTACAAGCAATTCTTCTTATGGATACTCTTCTTCCAATTCAAATTATCCATTACAAATAGGTAGATATGTTTTTAATAATGGTTCAAGTACTGGTGGATATTATAATGGAAGACATTCTGTAGTAAACATATATAAAGATAAAGCATTATCTGCATCAGAAATTACGCAAAATTTCAATGCACATAGATGGAGGTTTGGAATATGATTGCAAATTTATTTGTATTTGGTTTTATAATTTTATTGACTTTTGGTATGGCTGCTATTGGAAATAAAAACGGAATTATTAGGAGACCTTAAATGCAAAAACTTTTTAATCTTATGGCACTCACTTCTTTTCTTGTCAGTGCTTCTGTTGCTGCCGGTGGATTTTGGTTATTTAAACATAAAGATGTAATGATTGAAGATGCAAGAGAAAAGGTTGTTAAGGAAATTTCAGATTCTCTTCCTGGAATTGTTCAAGAATTAATGCCAAAAGTTCCTGAAATGCCATCGGCAACTGGTGGAGTTATTCCCGAAACAAAAACTAACATTCCACCTGTAACTGGCGGAGTTGTGCCTTTTTAAGGTTAAATAGTTAAAGCACTATTAGCATTATGGCTAAAAGAAAAAAAGATATGGCAAAGGAAGAGGCAACAAAAACCTTTGCCCTATATGTATTTTTCCATTCTATATGGACATCAGTTTTTAATTTTTTTGAAAGTTAATGATTGAAATTCGTGAAATTCGGATAAGGGAAATTAATGTTCCTCCAGTTCCTGAATGGTTGATGTCTCCACCTACGGCAATACCTGCTGCTGCACCAGTGACATTTCAGGTTGG
>Ga0208161_1001451_pt1 | contig 12613 bp, 8 predicted proteins | sample CB_VirMetaG_3_FD_184538 | JGI IMG/M metagenome (GOLD analysis project Ga0208161, IMG submission 184538) | Freshwater to marine saline gradient viral communities from Chesapeake Bay - CB_1508_1S Viral MetaG (SPAdes) (version 4) | ecosystem: Environmental > Aquatic > Marine > Coastal | place: USA... | reverse complement strand
AATATGTTCAAAATCAACAGGATGGTGTTTATCATGTTTCGGTAATTAATTCCTCAAATAGTCCAACAATAGCACCATTTGAGAGTTTAAGTCTATCGCAACCAGTTCAATACCTTTATCCACAACTTGATAGAGATAATGTAGTTTCTGATCCAGAAGCATCTCAAAGTTATGCACTTCCTGATCCAATCGGTCAAGTTGTCATTAATGATCCCCAAAAGAGTATTACAAAAGAGACTCTTGAAAACTTCTTATTTGAGAATAAAGTTGGATTTGGTTTAACTGATATTGTAAGTAATCCTACTGGAACTGCACATACTTTCTATACAAATATAGATCATGGACTAAATCCAATTACTGGACTGACTATCACGGATGATGGAAGTGCATATGGAACAACTGGTGCGGTAGAAACTTTATATAATGCACAATTAATCGGTGGATCTGGAGAAGGAGCATCTGCAGTCATTAAGATTGATAATCTAGGACAAATCACTGATGTTGAGATAATGAATGGTGGCAGTGGATATCAAGTTGGTGATGCGTTATCTGTTGTTGGTGTCGCAACTACAAATAGCCATGTTCCAGCAACAGTAACTGTTGCTTCAATTTATGATCACACTAATGAAGTTATTGAACTAACTTGTATTTTGGGTGATAATTACAAACAATATAATGATTTGTATAGAATCACTGGTATTTCTAGCACTAGATCTGTCCAAGTTGCTTCTGCAGGTTCAATTACGTCACCATCAACGAGCGGAGTTGGTGTAACTGCAACAGTAAATTCTAATGCATATTTGACAGGTAAATCTGTTACTGCAACATCATTTACTTATAATAATGTTTCCGGAATTGCAACTGTAACATTTGGATCTGCTCACGGACTTTCTACTCAAGATAAAGTGAAAGTATCTGGAGCGAATAGTTCTTTATATAATGGAGACTTCTTGGTATCGAAAGTAAATTCAATTACTTCGATCAATTTAAACGTTGGAACTTCAGATTCCTCTCCTGCAACAACAGGAACTATTATTGTTCACCCTTATGGATATACTTCTAAGGACGGCAATAACACAGGAAGAGAAGAGCAAAGATTAGTAGAACAGTATGGTGGAGTTAGTTCCACAGTAACTGCTGGTATTACAACCACCGGCACAACAATCTCAATTTCATCGGTCGATTCAACTGGTATTAAGATCGGTGATTATATTCAAATTGATGATGAAATTATGAGAATTCGTGAAACTGTTGATGGAAATCCAGTTTCTGTTTTTAGAGGATTACTTGGAACTCGTAGTTCTTCTCATACATCCGGATCTGTAATAAGAAAAGTATATCCATATCCTGTTGAATTCCGTAGACATTCTATTCTTCGTGCATCTGGACATACTTTTGAATATGTTGGATTTGGTCCTGGAAACTACTCAAATGCTTTCCCAGATCGTCAAGACAGACAAATCACCGAACAAGAAGAGTTGCTATCACAGTCATTCAAGTCTGGTGGTGGTATTAATGTTTATACTGGAATGAATAATGATGGTGATTTTTATATTGGTAATAAGAGAGTAAGTTCTGCAACAGGTCAAGAGGATGTATTTGATGCTCCTGTTCCATCTGTTCGTGGCGAAGAGATTTTTGTTGAAACAGGAACTGCGTCTGCAATCAATATTGTCAACACTGAAAATGTAAGTGTTACTAGATCAATTAAAGTTGAAGGTGGTAAAGGTAGCAATAATGTTTCTGAATTCAATGGTCCAGTAATCTTTAATGATAAGATCACTTCCAATTCATCTCGTGGAGTTGAAGCAAATTCTTTATACCTTCAAGGTAATGCGGCGATTTCTAGAAAGTATACTGTAGGAATTTCCACGCCAACTGAGTTTGGAAATACTGGTGATGTTGAATACTATTCACGACCAGATGATGGTGGTTATCTTGGTTGGGTTTATACATCAAATAATCAATGGAGAAAGTTTGGTCCAATTCAAAATAATGATGGGCATTATGTTGGAGTTTGGACTGGAACTCATTATGGAACATACTTTGGTGATGGATCTGGATTGAGTGGTTTGGATCCTGTATGGATAACTTCACCAACAGGTATTCATACTTCAGTTAATGTTGGTATTGGAACAACTCAAGCAAGTGCGAACTTTGAACTTGAAGTTACTGGATCCACTAATATTAAAGGAATTCTTAATGTTGGGGAGATTATTGAGAGAATTACAGTAGATGCTACCACTGTTTTAGGTAATGTTCCTTCTGTAAATATAGATCTGAGTGATAATAATGTTTATTATTACACTTCTTCTGCAACAGGAAACTGGACTATTAATTTTAGATCAAGTAATGTAGAATCTTTGGACGAATTTATGAACGTTGGAGAAACTTTGACGGTTGCAGTTATGACAACACAGGGGGGAACGGCATTCTATAATACAACCGTTCAAATTGACAGTTCACCTGTAAATATATTTGAATATGGAGATCTTGCAATCACTGAAGGAAACACAAGTGGTATTGATATGTATACTTATGTTATTGTGAAAAAATCTAATGCAGGAACTATTGACGATAGATTTACAGTTCTAAGATCATTATCACAGTATACACAGCAATAAAGTAAAATGCCATTACTAGGAGCAGTTGGTAACGCATCTGAGTACTCTTTTAGAGGTACTTATGATAACTATCCGTTTGATATAGATTTTGGAGATTTAATTGATGCCGAACCGGGTCAAATTTACACTACTCAATTAAAATTTCTTGAAGATATTAATTATAAAGTCCCAATCTCAATTACAGGTGATGGTGAGTACTTTGTTGGTAATGTAAGTTTTGATAAGACATTCGATAATGACAAAATTACATTAGATCAAACTGCCACTACATTTGATACAACATTTCCAGAACTCGATTACAGCACATTACCTTCTTATGTAAGAAATGGAAATACTGTAGGTCTTCGTATATTCAGTGTTCCTCCTAATATTTTAGAAACTAATTTAACTGTAGTTGATAGATCTTCTACTTCCTATAATATTTCTTTAAGTAGCAATATTACAGTTGGATTGCGCGATGGTGATATAACTTTTAGTCCACAAGGATCTTCCCAATTTGATAATAGAACTTTTCAAGGATCTAAAGTTGGAATAGAATATTATGATAAGACTTATGCAACAACAATTACAATAGGTAAAAAAGAGTTTACTTGGACAATAAAAACTAAAAAAGGTGGAAAAGCGGAGAATTTGCTCTTTACTGATGTAACTAATGTAGAATTTTCAACTGAGGTAATAAGTAATACATATACAGTTCAAGGACTTACTGATGCTTTTGATTATACTGCTGATATAACTTCAAGTGAAGGTTTTTTGAGCGTAAACTATGGAGAATACGTAAAGTCTGCAACAGTAAAAAATGGTGATATTTTAACATTAAAAGTAACTTCATCAAATTTAAACTTTACAGAAAAAACTATAGTAGTTAGAATATCCCTTGATATATCACCCGATGTTCAAAGCACTGCTTCTTGGAACGTTAGAACTTTGGATAATATTCCATCTAACTTATTATTTACAGATATACCAAGTGCAGAAATAAATGCGCAAATCTTAAGTGAAGTTGTAACAATTGCTGGCGTTTCTAGTGATATTGATTTTAATGTTTCTATTACTTCTACTGATGGATTATTATCAGTTAATGGCGGCGCATTTGTAAAATCTACTACCATAAGAAATGGAGATACTCTTCAATTAAAATTAAATACAACAGGAAATTGGTTAGAAGAAAAAACTGTAACGGTAAAATTAGAAGATACTTCAACAAATTGGAAAGTTACAAATAGAACCATAGAAGCAAATAGTGACTTAAATGCAGACAAATTAATATACTCAATTCCATTTAATGATATAAATCAGATACAGGATATGAGTCCTGAGGTGAGAATTAAGAATTCTTTAAGTCAAGGACTTCGTGCAACTTCCATATATGCATCTTATGGAGGAGCGCAAGATCCTTCAATATCAACCGAACAAAGTAAATATTATGATAGTATTGGATCATTAAAGCTAGCAAAAGGAACAACTACCAAGCAGTTTGAAGTCAGTGGTATAAGAATAGGTACAGATCAAACTCAGGTTCTTGGATATGATGATTTTACTGTAGAGTTATGGATGAGGTTTAGTGGATTTAATTTTGGTGGCGAAAATGGAATGTCTGTATTCTATCCATCATACACTGATTCTCTAAATCCATCTGATTATTTCTTACAATTTTATGTAAAGGGTGATAATTGGCCAAATTCTTCGCATTTTAGAAGAGGATTGTGGTTGGGATTTCCAAATTATACAACTGGAACTGCAGAATTTTTCAGAGAAACATCGTCACAAGTTTTAACAACTAATACTTGGCATCACATTGCTTTGACTAGATCGGGTTCAACTTTTACTATTTGGGTCGATGGAATTAATAGAGTAAGTGGAAGCATCTCTAGAGATTTAACATCAAAATCTTATAATTTTGCTCTGCCAAACTTTCAAAGATTGATTCCAGATGATGTTTATATTCAAGATTTAAGACTCTATAAAGGAGTAGCAAAATATACTTCAAACTTTAATCCAGTTTCTGTAAGTTCTATTATGGAACCATATAATCAATTGGGAGGAGATTTTTATGTTGATCCCGCTGGAAGAATTTTAATTCTTTCTTGCGCAACTCCACTAAAAGATCCAAGAACATTATCTAAAGTCACAGATCAAGTTCTTTCAGGCACTGATACCTGTATTGATGATACAAGATGGCAGGAATTTTTATCTCTTGCCCAATCAACGGATGGATATAGACTTGCAGTAACTCAAGATCAATCTACAACAAAAATTATTAATGCGACTTCAAATAACATTCAAAGAATGTTAAATGCAAATGTATTACCATTAAGGAATAGCTTAACTGACTGGCAAAATGGTAATCTTGCTCACGATGAGACTTCTGGGTCATCGATTATTGGATTAGATTATTCATTATTAAGATGGACAACCTCAGGATTTGGTTATTATGGACAATCATCAAATCCATTTTTCACAAATCCAGAATATGCATACTACTATCAAACTGCAAACTGGTGGATATTACCTCCAGGTGTTCCGGACTTCTAAACATAAATAAAAGAAAACTCTAAAAATGGCTGATAGATATCCATTAATATTTGATTCTACAGACAATAGGTTCAAAGAACTACCTTCTGGTGATAATCTCAATTTAAACAATAGTCCTATTATTAATGTTCCTTCTATTGAATGTGAAGGTGTAATTACTGGAAGAACTAGATTTTCTGTATATAATGATACTGTAATATCAACTGATGTTACTTTGACTGCAAGTGATATGAATAAAGTTTTATTATTAAATACTTCTAGCGCAATAACAGTGGTTCTTCCTATTGGTTCTTCAGTTCAACTTGGAGACTGGATTCGTATCGTTGATGTTGGAAGTAGCGAATCAAATAGTGGTAATGCATTTAAAAATAATATAACAATAGATCCAAATAATGCGGATAGAATTCAAGGCGGATCTGTCGGAGATACTCTTATTATGGATGTTGATGCACAAGCAATCACTTTGATGTGGTGTGGTTCTGCACATGATTGGCGTATTGTAAACTAATCCAGGAGACCTAAAATGCCACAATATACTTCTTCTTTTAGAAATAATATTCGTAGAGAAAGAATTGCGGATGATACTTTTATAACAACTGTAACAATTAATCTATCAAGTTACGGTACAATATCAACTACTGATTATGAAGCAAATGGAAATTTGTTCAAAAGAGCATATAGTGATGCAGTTAATAGAGTATATGATCCAAATGTAATTATACAACTAACCGTTCCTGCTGGAGATTATTATTTCAGAGGAACTACTGATATTAATCAATATCTTATTTTAAATCCACCACAAGGTGGCCAAATTAAAATAGTAGGTGCAAGCAGAACAGGAACTAGACCAACTTCTACCACATTAGCATCACAAACAAAAGCACAAAATTATACATCATTAGCAAATCACTATCCCACAAGATTTCATTTTTCAAATAATGGATTTTATATGAAGTCTACTTGGGGTGGAGCGACTGGTGGTGTAGGTGGATTTAGTAATATTGCATTTTTTGGAACTTGGAATGGATCTCCGGGAAATCAGGTGGAAAGTCCTAGTGTAAATAGTAGAGGTCTGGCGGGATCCGCCAGACTTGAATATTGTGCTTTTCATGGATTTAACGGACCATCTGCAAATAGTACAGGAATTCTTGCTGATACTAGTCATATTAATGCTTATTCCGTTATTGTTTCGGATTGTAGTAGAGGGATACAAGCATGTACTGGAGGTTCTTTTGTTAGTTATAGTGCCAATACTGATTCTGATAGAGATATTATAACTAATATTAGTGAGCATGGTTTACTTGCTTTTGGAAATGGATCCATAAGATTGGGAACAGGAGCGCATATTAGAAATACTGGTGGTTATGGTGCTTATGCATTTACTTGTTCTTCGATAATTATTGAAGGCGTCCAAATATCTGGAAATTCATTATCAGCTACGTATGAATATCCTGGAACTTCTTCATACATAGATACATCTACTGGAGCACCTTAATAAGTATAAATAAATAGAAAGAGGGGATAGTGAACCTCTAAGGAGAGCAAATGAGCATAAAAAAATCGTTTGTTGTAAAAAACGGTCTGGAAGTAGCAGATAATCTGATTTTTACTGAAAGTCAGAAAGTCGGCATTGGTACGACTACTCCAGACTATTCTTTATCCGTAAATGGTGATATATCACTAACGGGTGGTCTTTATGTTCCAACCACAACCATAGCAGTTGGATCTACCTCTGGTATTGTATCATCAACTTCTCTTGAGAATATAACTGGAATTAATACAGTTTCACTTTTAGTTGGTGATTATGTATCAGGTTCTTTCATATTAAGTAACACTAGAATTGTCAGTATTGGCGCAAGTTCTCTTCAAATTGTTCCAAATCATAGCAATACTAGTGGATTAGCAACAGTAAATTATAATTTTCAAAGATTTAAGTATTCGGGAGAATCTGGAGAATCTTTACTTTCTCAAGGTCCTGGATTACCACCAATATGGGGGGATCCAACAGTTGCAATTGCAACAGTCACTACAGCAATCAACGTTGTTGGTGGTGTTGCAGATGTAGCAAGTTTAAATGTCACTGGAATTAGTACAGTAGGATTTTTGACTTCTACTGGAAATATTTCTGCAGCAGGAACTATCACTGCAAATACTGTTGATGCTCTTACATATTTTGGTAGTGGCGAAGTACTTTCGGGAATTGTCACTCAAATTACAGCAGGTATTGGAGTTCGTTTATCATCAACAGAAAATCCCGGTAAGGGAGTCGTTAACATTGACTCATATTATCCAATCGGTAAGACTATATTCGTAACTCAAAATGGTAATGATACAAATAGTGGACTGACTGAAAATGATTCAAAAAAGACCATAAAAGCAGCTGCTGCCATTGCTTTTCCGGGAGACACTATTAAAGTTTTTCCTGGTGTTTATGTTGAAGAGAATCCCATATATCTTTCTAAGAGAGTTGCTGTTGAGGGAACAGAACTTCGCAACTGTGTAGTCACTCCAAAATATACTGATAGGGATTTATTCTACGTTAATAATGGTTGTCATATTACAGATCTAAGTTTTATTGGGTCTGATATGTCTAATGGTGCTGCAATTGTTTCTTTACAACCACTTGCGGGAGTATCGACAGATCGTTTCTTTGATGCAGCAAGAATGATTCGCTATAATCTTGATTTTATTGCAGCAGAGACAGTTGGATATTTAACTAGTACTGATTATAAGAATCCTGCATTTGTTGTAGTTGATGGTTTAGGAAATCCAATAGCACCAGTCAACTGTAGTGATGATATTAAGGATGTGATGAAAGCAGTTATTCATGATATTACAAGAGGTGGAAATTTAAAATGTGTTGGTGCAGGCAAATCCTATTTCGATGATACTGGGTCTTTGCTACATATCACTGGAACGGATACAAATGGTTACAGTGTAAAAGAAGCAACAATTGAGGCACTAAACTATGCAGCAGGAATTGCAAGATCTTGTATCAATAATATTTCTTGGGATGGTAATTATCAATCAACATATAGTCAAGTTAAAGACTTGGCAATGCAAGCAGATTCCGTAACAGGTTCCAATGAAGATATTGGTTCCTGTGCAAATGTTGTTTCTGCAATTTATTCTTGTGTTGGTGTTGTAACTTCTATTCTTGATAATGGAATTTCCATTCTTGGTGCTGGAATTAATACATCATTCCCAGCAAATTCGGGACTTGGTACTGATTCTGTAATCGGAGTTACAAGTGCTATCTATGATTATACTTCAGGAACTACCACAATTCTTGCCCCAACATTATCAGTTAAAGCTGGAGACATTGTTGAAGTAAGAGATCTTTTATTTGACTGCACTTCTGGAGGTTCTATTGGAACTCAAAAATATCCATCGGGTGCTTATGGATATGAGTTTGATGTTACATCAGTCAATAGTGATGGTTCATTTGTAATCAATACTGGCATATCAACAATCGCACATAATTATGTCGGTGGAGGTTTTGTTGTTAATCGAGCAATTGGCGTTACAACTGCTTCCTACGATAATACAACAGGTATTACAACTATTACTGCTCCTGGTGCCAATGTAAAAGTTGGAGAATTTGTAAGACTTCACAACTTGGAATTCTCTTGCACAAGTGGAGCAGCTACAACAACATTGTACCCTACGGGAAATCTTGGTTATGATTTTAGAGTTACTGAAGTCATTGGAACTGGAACAACCTTTGTTGTAAATACTGGTGTTTCTACGATTCCTCATACTTATGAAGGTGGTGGTGTAGTATTCCCACCATACTCTCCTGGAGTTGGTCCAATTACTCAAGGTCCATACATCAGAAACTGCACCAACTTTGTTCCAAAATCAATTGGAATGAAAGTTGATGGATTTGCAGCAGAACCGGGAGACCAAAATGATATTGGTGTAACTGGTACAATGAGCGTTGATTCATATACTCAGTACAATCAAGGTGGTATTGGAGTTTCTATCACTAACGGTGCATACTCTCAGTTAGTTTCTATCTTTACAATTTGTGATGACATTGCAATCTTCACTGGTTCTGGTGGTCAATGTGATATCACAAACTCCAACTCTTCTTTTGGTACGAAGGGATTAGTTAGTGATGGAGTTGGTGATTATACATCAAAGTCAATCTATAGATATACTGGAATTGCAAATACTGATGCTGAATTAGAGCAATCTATTGTCGAAGTTTCTGGAATTGGAAGTTTGAGACCATATGATGGACAAACCCTTCATTTTGGCGAACTTTATTATAATGTACAAAGTATATCTGTTACTGACGGTGGATTTGGATATACACAATCACCAACAGTAACAATTGATTCGCCAACTGGTCCAAGTGGAATTCGTGCTGAAGCAGCTGCAAATATAAATTCTTTTGGGCAAGTAACATCAATTGATATTATTAGTACTGGCAGTCAATATAGACCTATAGATAATCCGCAAATTACAATCGCGGGCCCTACAGGTAGTGGAGTTACTGCAACTGCGTCCTTAAACTTCTATCCAATTTATTATACAGTTGAATCTGCAACTTTACCATTCGCAGGAATTTCGACGATTACTCTTAATACGAATCTAAATAATACAGTAAGTACGGGAACTACTGTTTACTTTAATCGCTTGAGTCTTCAGATTACATCATCTCATTCTTTTGAATGGGTTGGTTCTGGTAATAATATTGATACTGCAAAACCATCTCTTGGTGGTGTTGTAATACAAGAAAATGAAGTTGTTAAATTGAATGGAGGTGAGGTTTTCTACACCAGCACAGACCAAGCAGGTAATTTTAGAATTGGTGATGGTTTAGTAGTTGATCAACTCACGGGAACATTAACTGGAAGATCATTTGATCAAAGTATAACAAATACAGTAACACCACTCATTATCGCATTAGGTAAGTAAAAATGGCAGCAGTAGCACTTAACAGATTTAGAACAATAAGAGAACCTATCACAACAAGTAGTGTTGGGATTTACACTTGTCCTGTTGGAGTTTCTGCCATCGTGATTTTGGCGCAAGTTACAAATTTAACATCTGACACAACCTCACAGGTTACTGCACTTCATTCTCGTCCAGGAGAGTCCCCAACTGATTATAAATTTGCAAATGGTGCATATGTTCCGCCAAATGATAGTGTGAGTTTAGTTCCTGACGGGAGATTAGCCCTTGAAACAAATGATGTTATAAAAGTTGAGGCGACTGGAAATAATGAATTAAATATTGTATTAAGCATTCTTGAAACTGCAAAACAATAAGTAAATGGCAAAAATAATCTCTGGAAGAGTTAAAAAGACTCAACAATCAGGAATCACCAGCGATCGTTATGAATTTCTGGGATTAGACCAAGCAGAACCCGACTTGGGCGATCCTATTATTGGACCATCTTCTACTGGGGCAAATCCAGCTCCACCTGGAAATCAATATATATTATCAAATATTGAAGGTCAGACTGGAAAAAGATATTGGATTCCTTCTGAGTCATTAGTTGTAGGATCTCTCACTCCTGGGACATTTACAGTTTTTAATAATGATGTTCAAGTTGGAGCTGCAAATAGTTTTAATCAATTCAATTTCGTAGGCGCTGGCGTTACTGTTGATTTTGTAGGACCTAATCCAGAAGACCAAACTGGTGTAGCAACAGTAAGAGTTCAAGTTACTGATTTAATTGCTCCAGGCAACAACTACGAAATCCCATATCACGATCCATCCACTGGATTTTTAAAAGGTGCCACTAATGTAGTTTTTAGAAGTGATAATATTGGCATTGGTTCGATTATTCCAAGCGAAAAACTTGATGTACTTGGTAATTTAAATGTATCAGGTCAAATTGGTGTTAATACCGTCAACACAACTGATACTTATATCAATAACTTAAATGTTGGAACCTCATCAACATCTATAAAAACATTAAATCATAATGTTGGTATTGGTTCAACTCTTCCTGCATATAAACTAGATGTTGTTGGATCATCTAAATTTTCAGGAACAATAGATGTTAACGGTACAATTCGTGCTGACCAAATTATAGTTCAAAATTTGGTGGAATCTCCTGGAATTCTCACAACAACAAGTGTAAGTCAGGTTGTATTGGACAGTTTCAATACTTCGGAATATAGAAGTGCAAGATATAATTTACAGATAACAACCAATAATCAACTTCAACTAGGTACAGGATCAGTTTCTGGTATTAGTTCTGGTCTCGGGTATTCTCCTGGTTCCTATGAAAATGTTATTCTTATCTCATCAGGTATTGGAACTGGTTCGGAAGCATCTATTACTGTAGGTGCGGGAGGTAGTATTTCTTCGGTTACCATTACTAACAGTGGGTCTGGATATCAGATTGGAGAAGTATTAACTATACATGAACCTGTTGGTACTGGATTTAGTTTTACTGTTGCTGGACCACTTATTGAAAGTTTTCAAATTAGCGATGTGATAATGCTTCAATCAGTGGGTTCTGCTTCAACTGCAGCATCAATTGTTGAATATGCAGGAATTGCAAATACTGAAAATCTTGGAGACTATAGTGCAGACATCAATGGTTCTAATGCAAGACTGAAATTTACTCCAATTTATGCTCATAATACAATTAAATTAAATAGAGTGGGAACGGAGTTATAATATAAAATAGCGATAAATAGTTAAAAAAGTAAAATGGCATCGGTAAGTGCAGTAAATCTAGTTATCCAAAAAGGCACTTATTTTGAGGAAACTTTTTCCTTAAGTGCAGAAGATGAGTCTGGTTTGAATCTTACCAATCAAACCGCAACTGCAAAGTTGAAAAAGCATTCGACAGCTGGAATTGCTTATACATTTACTACTACATTAACTGTTGCAGATAGTACTGTAAAAATATCCATGCAACCTGCTGTTACTTCAACTTTACCAAGTGGTAGATGTGTTTATGATTTGATTTTAACTTCATCTTCTGGAGTGATTTCAAAAGTCGTAGAAGGAAACGTATTAGTTCAGGAGACCGTATCTCTATGACTTATCAAGTAAAAGTAGAGTCACTGACTTATCAAGTAAAAGTAAAGTCACCACAAAAAATCAAAGCAGTAGTAGCATCAGGAGCAGTCGTGGCAAGAACACTATCAGAACTAACCGATGTTAATGTTTCTGGAGTAAGTGATAAATATGTCATTATGTATGATGCAGCAACTCAAAAGTACACTGCGGTAAATCCAGACGAAATTCTTTCTGCAGCATCAACTACCGAAACAACACAACCAGGACTTCCCTCTAATTTTGTAGACACTCTTGACGTTGATTTGGACGACAGAATTGATCTCGATGCAGGAACGTTTTAATATCTAAATAACTCTATAACTAAAAAAGAAGATGGCAGCACCTATTTTACAATTTAAAAGAGGTCTTTTTACCAATCTTCCCGGTTTAAGGGCAGGTGAACCTGGTTTTACTACAGACAG
>Ga0208161_1001450_pt1 | contig 12619 bp, 14 predicted proteins | sample CB_VirMetaG_3_FD_184538 | JGI IMG/M metagenome (GOLD analysis project Ga0208161, IMG submission 184538) | Freshwater to marine saline gradient viral communities from Chesapeake Bay - CB_1508_1S Viral MetaG (SPAdes) (version 4) | ecosystem: Environmental > Aquatic > Marine > Coastal | place: USA... | reverse complement strand
AAGGAGGAAGCGTGACGAACCCAAACCCCGCACCGCCACCAAACCTCAAGGGCCGGCGCGTCGTCAAGATCAACGCCATCAGTCAAGCCAAGCTGATCAAGCTGCTGCTGGACGGCGACCGCACATGCCAAGAGCTGGCCGACGAAACGGGCCTGCACTACGTCACCGTGCTTCAGTACACCCGCGAGCTGCACCGCGAAAAGGCGGTTCACATCTGCCGCTGGGACAAGGACAGCCGAGGGCGTGATCTGCTGAAGGTCTACAAGATCGGCAACGCCCGCGACGCCAAGCGTGAGAAGCTGACCGGGGCGCAGCGTCAGCAGCGCACACGCGACAGAAGAAAAATGGCAAAACTACTGGGAGTGTTGAGTGAAGTGCCCAACATGCGGAGCGTGGACTGAAGTCCGCGAAACTCGCAAGTATTCTGACCACACTTATCGGAGATACGAATGCGCGAACCTACACCGATTTTCGACGAAGGAGATCTTCGTGACGTTGAAACGCGGGCCGCAGAAGCGGCAACCGACATCGGAGCCGACGATTACGACCTGAGTCTGCCGGTGTGGGATGTCGTCAAGACCTTCCTGCTGGTGCTTGTCGTGGTCGCTACGACGGCGCTGATTGCGGCGCTGGTCTAGCACTCAACGTCTAGTACGACCAAATCGCCGGGTGCTCTCTGATGTCCAGATGCAGGAAGCGCCCGTTGCCCTTCTGAGCCACGCCGATGCCTGTGAAGTTCGCGTCCAGCGCCAGGCGCAGCAACGAGATGGCATCAGCGCCAGAGACGCCGATGTCGGCAGCGATGCCTTGGCTGTGCGTGCCGGTGCCGGGTAGCTGCTTGACGCGCTCGGACGGGTGATTGGCGCAGCGGTAGCCGCTCGTGATGATCATGGGCTTGCCCCAGATCATCCGCAGCGACTGTAGGCGGTTCATGAACTCCGCCTGCATCGACGTTTTGCCGCATCCGCACTTGCAGGCGAACTCGCCTCGGCTGAAATGCTTGTACTGGCCCCAGTCCTCGACGATCATTTGGTAGCGACTCCCTTGGACTTCTCGTAGGTCCGCAGGCCGCCGATGCCGAGCATCCCTGAGAGCGTCACCCACAGCAGATCGACGTTCAGGTCTGGCGGCACAGGCCAGCCCCTGGCCGCACTCACCCAAGCCAGCACAGGCTGTCCGATGGTGGCGTAGAACAGGCCGAGAGCACCGACCCAGCCCACCGCAGGACGCCACCCAGCAACCCACATTGAAGGGTGCGTTGCCTCGCGGGCGTTGATCTCAAGCTGCGCGATGACCTGCTTGAGTTCACCGTCCATCGCCATCTGAAGAAACTGCGCCTCGGCCTCGCGCTTCTTTTCCGGGTCCGGAACGAATCGGTCCAGCAGCGTCTTGCCGATGTCCAGCAGTGGGGCGAGGAATAGGGGATTCATTTGCGTAGCACCGCTAAGAGTAGAAGAACGATCAGGGCAATGATGACGCCCTCACCTAAAGAGAACGCCAGACCCTGGATCATGCTACCTCCCGACGAACTTGGTGCCGTATTGCACCAAGGCAAAGATGGTGACCGCCAGCGCCCAGACGCCGACGCCTCGGTTGACCCATTTTTCCACTTTGCTGTCAATGCGGTGCAGTGACTGCGCCAGCACCTCGCTCTGAGCCTCGCATCGCTTCAAGCGCTCAATGACAGCAGCTTGTCTGTCGGCAGCCTTTTCCTCGCTGCCCGCAATCGACTTGTCGATATACGCCACGAGGTGGTGCTTCTGGTCCTTCAGCGCCACGTTGATCATCTCGGCAATGAGCAGCTTGACATGATCGTCACCGACGATCCGTCGCCTGTCATCGCCGTCGTAGGGTGGTGTCACCTGCCGCCCCAGTGCGACGCGAACCAGGAGATGACGCCGCCACCAAACGATGCGAGTGTCATACCCATCCAGAAGCCGCCCTTGGACTTGTTGGCCAGCGCCAGAAGATCCTCAAGCTGGCGTTCCATCTTGTCCATCTTCTTGTCCATCTCCTGGACGCGCTGCCAGAGCACGCCATACTTCACGAGATCTATCTCACCGTGATCCATGTTGAGCTTCCCGAGCTTCGACTTCTAAGTGCTGGATTACAAAGTGCCCTCGCTAACCCAAGTTCCGGGCGATCCGGTAACTGTGCAGTACCAACCTTTTGGTTGCCCAAACGAAGGGGTTGCTTGCTTCATGTAGTCGCCTTGCCCCCAAGCCCCAGTTGTAGGCGCCGCCGCACCAACTACATGCAAACGAGCACTAACTATGGCCCCTTCATAACAGCCGGTAACACGAGTTGTTACGGAGTGGAATTGATTTCCTTGCGCGACGCGGGTGCCTGTGCCTTGCCCACCAGAGATTCCGATCTCACAATTTTCCAAGAAATTGCCGTTACACGTCCAAGATGTGTTCAGCACGGAATCACTTTCATCAAAAATAATGCCGCGATAGAAAGTTTGAATGTTGTTACCCGACACTTTTACATCGCCGCGTGCGTACACCCCGCTATTGAAAACGCCGGTGGTGACTTTGTCAGCACCGAGAATTTTGTTGTTAGAGATTTTGTTGGTGTACGTCGTGCTGTAAACGGCGTCAAAAACAATTCCGCCAGATGTTGACGTGGTGTCGATGTGATTCCCGTCGATAAGTACATTGCCTATATCGCTAGGATTGTTGCTTGGTTGAAAATATATCGATTCTGTGGTGCTGTTGATGATTCTATTGGCGCAAACTTGTACTCCAAACGGCCTGTTGGTCAAGAAAATACCGATGCCAGTAGTCCGGGAAACCATGTTTCCAGAAATCACAGGTCGATGGCCATTGGTCAAGTCTCTGCCAAAATCAGGCGCGTACTTTATTGCAGCGGTTGAGCAATCAACCAATGTGTTTCCTGTGATTGAATCTTGGCCACCAGACGCAATAAGAATGCCGGCACGGATAGATGCATCTGAAGGATACTTCGTCCCCCATCCACAGCGAGACACAAGATTGCCTGAAATTACAACGTCGCCAGCAGGCAGAACCGCTCCTTGGGTGTAAATACCGGAGTAGGGCGCATTGCGGACGATATTATTTGAGATTACTGCTCGGCTATTGGCGTTTCCGTTATACCCAACAATAATTCCGTTTCTACGGTAATTGTCTGCATCAGACCGCTCGGCAACCCCGTTATCATCACAAGTAGAAACGATATTTTCTGAAATGATGGTGTGCCTATCTCCAGAATTAGTATCTACATTTATGCCATTATCCGTATTAGATAAGCAAAAATTGCCGGATATAATTGTTCTGTTTGATTCGGCAGCAGAAGACCCAAAAACGATAATGTCGCTTGATGACGTAGCGTTGTAAGTGCCGCCCCAAAGTCTATTGGCTTTGATTTCTGTGTTCTGGCAACCTCTAACCTGAATCCCATATAGCCAGTTGCGAATCTTGCAGTTTACGACGGTCGGATTTGCAACTGCGTCGGCTCGCACTGCCGAACCAAGGCCTGAATTTGGTCCAACAATGAATAGCCCGTCAATCGTTACGTTGTCCCCTGCGAATGTAAAAGCGTTTTCACCGGCTGTAGATTGTGTGACTGTTGCCGAGCTCCCATGTGCATAAACATAGGTGCCGGCTGGCACCGATAAATCGGCGCTGATTGAGTACGATCCTGCGGGGAAAAACACACCTTTTCCTGCGCCAGCGGTCAGCGCAGCTTGAATCGCCACCGTATCATCCGCAGCCCCATCCCCCACAGCGCCAAAGTCCTTCACACTCACGCTCTCGCGCAGCTTCGCTTGAACGGTGGTGGCAACGGCTCCGGTGCCTGCTTGCAGGAAACCGACGTACGACGAGCCGTCTTCGTCGTCCGACACTTGATCCAACGCCGCCTGGACGGTCGTTGCCGTCAGCAAGCTGTTCGCGCCTGGCGTGTAGGAGACGTTCCCCGCGATCTGGCGCTCGGTGGCCGTCGGTGCGCTGTAGACCAGCGATCCGTTCTTGTTCTGCACCCGGATGCTGTACGACGTCGAGACGTTGACGTACAGACGCCCCGGCGTGCCGTTGTTGGCCGGGTAGCCGCCACGGGTGCGCACGGGCTGCTTGGCGACCTGCGTCAGCGCCGCGTCCCAGTACGCGGTAATGGGGTTGGCCTGCGGGTCAAGGTTTGCAGCCCCGACCCAGACGAATCCGTTTTCGAGCGGCTGGCCGTCGATGTCGGTGAGGATCGGATAGGTAGGCTGGATTGAGAGTGCGGGCATTATCAAATCCTTGGGAGTTCGTTCAACGAATCAGGTACCCGGGCGGGTCTGTAGTTAGTATGTTGCCACAGGACGCCATATTTCACCAAGTCGATCTCACCGGGGTCCATTTTGCGCAGTCCTCGCTTACTCGGGCGACACAGAGTTCGCGGCGTCTGCTGCACGGAACACGGCGCCTGACAAAATGAACATAACATTGCCTCCATCTTCAATGTAGGCAAAGCCAGCTTCGTCTATTTGAAAATAGCCAAACTCTGCGCCGCTGCCGCCAACTGAATATGCGTTGAATCTTTTTACTGTGCCTGCGCTTGGTCTAAACCCTAAAGGCAACTGAAATAGTTGTGTTCCAGGTGTTGCTGTACCGTTTTTAATGGCGCCTTCAATTACTACATTTCCCCATAAGTCTTTTGAAAACGTTGGCGTATCAGCAGATGTTTGTTCCACCCAACTGTTCAGCAAAGAAATAGTTTTTGCAACACCCATCGTTCCATTTCCAAGGTCAGTGACCTTTGTTGCCACAGCCGCGTTATAGGTGTTTGGGCCAATACGGACGTCATTGCAAGTGGTGTCCACATAAACAGCAGTGATACCGGCGACGCCAGCCAAGAAAGTGTTGTCTTGGAAAAGTGTGCCGCGTGCGTTCCGTATATGCACAAGTTTGATGGCGTCGGTTGAACCAAACGCGCTGACCAAATTTTGCTGAATGGTTCCAGAAACATAGGTGCCACCACTCGACACGATGTCGATCACAGCATTGCTGTTTGCGCCCGCCGTGTAATGTTCAATGTTGTTCCGCAATATGTGAACACGCATTCCGCTACGAATGATGATTGCGGAATTGGACGTTGTAATGTTGTTATCTAAAATTGAAAGCAACGACGCCCCAGAAACAATAGCTGCGTCTACGCCAGTGCCAGTTCCAGTCAAAATGTTGTTTGACACAACGATACTATCGCCGCTGTTTTCAAATTTGACGCCGCCTTTGAGCGTGTTGTTGTTGATGTACGCCGCGTACATTCCACCGTTGACGTTATCTGTTGCATCATTCAAATGGTAGATCGCGTAACCGCCGCCTTGCTGGATCGAGCAATTTTCAACTGTGAACTTTGGCAGGTTTTGCCCAGCGTTTAGCGTCAGGCAATAGATGCCGTGGTTACCTTGCCGCGTGCCGTTGTTTAGGTTGCCAATCGACAAGTTTCTAAAACTCATCAGCGTTTGGTCATAGCTTGAGTTTGGGTTTACTAAAATCGTACTTACGGTTCCGGCCACCCCAGCTGCCGGCTGAATTGATGTGTAGAACGCGCCGTCGCCCAAGAACTGAATAGGAGCAGTAACCGTCAAACAAGCGTTGTCGGCGTTTGCATCGCTGACGATATATGCGCCTTTAGGGATGTGCAGCGTTCCGCCAAGCGGCGACAGGTAGTCAATAGCTGCCTGAATCGCCGCAGTGTCGTCAGTGACACCATCCCCCACAGCGCCGAAATCGCGCACGCTGACGGTTTCACGCAGCTTGGCCTGCACCGTGGTGGCGACGGCTCCGGTGCCTGCGGGGTCGTACTGCACTTCACTGGCGTTGATGCCAGTCACCACCACATCGCTCAACCGCTCAGTCGCAGCCGGTGCGCTGTAGACCATCAAGCCGCGTTTATCCTGCACGAGGATGCTGTAGTCGCTGTTGACGTACAGCCTGGCAGGCGTGCCGCTGTTCACCGGGTACCCACCCAGCGTGCGGATGGGCTGGGCAGCGGGGATCGTGAGACCAGCGTCCCAGTACACGGTAATGGGGTCCGTCTGCGGGTCCAGATTGGCCGTGCCGATCCAGATGTAGCCATCCTCCAGAGGCTGGCCGTCAACATCCTGAAATGTGGGGAACGGCGGCTGAACGGAGAGTGCGGACATGGGGGATTACTCCTGGGCAGGCTTCAGAGCCTCTTTGATTCTGGCTTTGAGCTTGCGGTCTTGGACGTATTTATTCGCCTGCTGAAGTGTAGTCAATACTGGAGCAGGAACACCTGTTGCGCCAAACGTCACCAGCGTATCAAGAGCCACGCGCAATGCGCTGGCCGTGTTGCTGGTGTTGATTGCCCCAGGCGGTGCGGTATAAATCACCGTCGAAAGCTCGGCCAAGTCGCGCAGCGTCTGGGCTTGCTTCTTGCCATACAGCGATTCCAGCTTGCCTGTCTGATCCATACGCTGCACAACCTTTTGCAGCTTGTCAGGCGACAGCAAGGGATTACCTGCCGCATCGCGCTGACTTGGCGAGAAAGAGGCTTCCTTGATGTAGTCGATGCCCTTGGCCTTCAGATCCGCCCAGGCTTGCTTGCCTTCAGGACCAGCGGTCAGCAGCGTGCGCCGCAGCTTGTTCATCTCGTCCACAGGGGACAGGACGATGACCTTGTTGAAGACGTCTTCAAAGGCGATCTGGCGCTCATCAGTGCCGCGCTTGGTTCCCAGCAGCTTGGACGTCAGGCCGACGTTCTCAAACTCTTCGGCAAACTTGGCCCGCTCGGCACGCGCCTTGCGGTACAACTCGCCGCCCTTGCCTTCAGTGGCAGCATCAATGGACGCATTGACCTGACGCGCAAACGTCGATTGACGACGATCCGTCCAGTCGGTTGCCTCGTTGACGAACTGACGCAGCGTCTCGGAGTCCTCGATGGACAGCTTGTTCGCAACCAGATTGCCTGACTCATCAACGCTGATCGCACCGAGGCGCTGCGCCTCTTTCCTGATGGCAGGGATGTTGGGCGATACACCCTCAAAGCGATTGAGATCAGTCAGCGTCGTGGCCAACGGATCCAAGTCAATAGGCTCCTTCATCTCGCCAGCAGCACGCGCTTCGGCGTACGCTTTGCGGATCTTGCGACGCTGAACTTCAGCCTTGTCAACCAGCGCCTTGTCAACCAAGATGCCGATGTCGCGCTTCTCACGCGAGATGGGTTGCGGCAAGTCAATCAGCGCGTCAAAGTTCTGGATGAAGTTGGCCGTCTGCTTTTGCACACGCTCGCGCAGAGGTTCTCCAAGATCAGCCAGCTTGGCCGTCTCTTTCTCGAACTGCAACTGCGCAAAGTCGCGAGACGCCTGGCCTTTGGTCAAGCCGGTCTCGCCTGCGAATGGCACTGGCATCTGCGCTGCAATGGCTCTACGTTCCGTTGCAGGCGCAACCCCTGCGGCACCCATCGCGCCACGGCTTACGGCAGCGCCTGCGGGCATCTGAGGCGCTTGCACCGGCATGATCGGAGGCGCACCAGCAGCGCCGACCTGCGGCGTTGGTGCGGCGGCCACGGCGGTCGGGATCTCTGCCGTTGTCAGCGTAGGCTCGATGCGAGCCATCGCGGCAGGAGCGCGAGGCGTCGGACGCTCCATCGCGCTAGCGACTTGACGCACGGCTGCTGCGCCTGGGGCCACAGCAGGACCGACGATGGGCACGTAAGGCGGAATCTGTTGCAGCCCCTTGGTGATGATGCCTGCGGCCTCCTGTCCGAAAGGCGTGCGCGGCATGTAAGTGCCAGCCTGGTAGCCTTCGGACAAAGCCCGCTCGACCTCTTGCATCGCCTCCGGCGTGCCAAACGAGCCTTGGATGATCTGCTTGGCAAGCTCGCGGCCTGCGACGTTGGCAGCGCTCAACGGCCCCGTGGTGGCACCCGTGACTAGCATGCCTGCGGCCTCAAGTTCACCAATGAGACGATCCCAGACGCTGGGAGCAGGTTGAGCAGGACGAACAGGCTCAGGCACGCCGATGGCGCGTGGCACGCCAGGCGGCGGCTGAACAGGCTGCTCAACAGACAGCGGCTGCTCGGCAAAGGCCGTCATGCCAGCGGAAGGCGCTTGCTCAGGTGCGGCAGGAGGCGTGGGAGCGGCAGGTGTAGGTGCAGCGGGTTCAGCAGGCGGTGGTGCTTTGCCTTGGATCTGGTCTGCATAGCCCATCAACTCGGTATCCGACAAAGGCCTGTCGGACTCAATCCGATAGGTCTTGCCGCCGATCTCAAGTTTGTAGGCTGGCATTTATTGCTCCTCAACCACAAACACGCCAGGCGCGATCTCTCTACGCCTAGTGATTTTCATAGGCGTTTCAGCAGGTTTCTCTTCTGCTGGCGCAGTTGGCTCAGACTCGACAGCCTCGTAGAAGATGTTCTGAGTGTTCAGGCCATATCTTTCGGCCATGCGACTAATGCCTGTGCGTACAGTCTTCTCGCGGTTTTGTGCCTGAGAGAACAGCGTCTTGGCTTGGCCCTTAAACGCTTTTCGCTGTGATTCTGACAACCGCTCACCGGAGATGATCTTGTTGTAGATGTTCATGATGCGCTCAGGAACACCGGCTGCATTCTGTGCCGTGGCGAATTCACCTTCACGGACCACAGAGCCAGGGTCAAGCATCTTCATGTATCCGAAAATCAGCGACAGATCACCAACTGCCGTATCGCCAGATGCCAGAACGCGGGAATAAGCCTCTTTGACGTCCTGATAGCCCTTGGTCTGATCGCTGTATTCCTTGCGGAAATCTTTTTCAAGGGTGGCTCGTTTATCAGCAGGAATCAATCCCTTCAAAAGATCCGCAGCTTCTTGTTTCGACTTTGCTTCCTTGGCACGCAATTCATCGGTTTGCGCTTTAGTAAGCCCAATGTCGGCAGCGATCTTTGCCGGTGCAAACTTAGCCTCTGCTGCCTTGATCGCAGCCGTGGCCGTGGCCGTCTCTTCCGCAGCCCCCGCCAACCGCGCCTTCTCCCTCGCCTCCAGCATCTTGCGACCTTCTTCGTCGGCAGCGATGATGGGCGAGATCAGCTTAAAGGCATCGCCAGGAGCGCTGTTGATCGTGTTGATCATGCGATCAATGGACGGCTGCTGCGCCGGGTTTGCCTTCTTGCGCTCCTCAAGGATGCTGATGGCCACGCTCGGGTTCTTGGCATCCAATGCCGATACCACCTCGGCCATCGTGGAGACGTAGTTGCGACGCTGCTCAACCGGGATCTGGGCCAGCGTGTCCTTCGTCGCCGCTGCCACGGTCGGTGGCATCACGGCCTGGAAGCGCAAGACATCAGGCAGCGTTGGGTTCGGATTGCTGTAGAACCTGTCACGCTCTGCTTCAAATGCCTGCCGTGCAGCCAACGCTCGGTCGCGTTCTTCTTGCTTCAGGCGCACGGCCTCACGAGCAGCCTGAACCCTGGCGATGTTGGCACCAAGCTCCAGGCCTTGCTGAAGACCGCCAAATGCCTGCTGCTGTTCAGGCAAATACTGGATGGGTTGAACGATCATGTTGCTTCACCCAAAAAGAGACTTGCCACCAGCGACGATGTTGGCACCGATCAGTTGGCCAGGCAGGTTAAGCAACCCTTGGAAGGCTCGGCCTTGAGCCAGTGCGCCACCTGCTTGGGCCGCGCCTTGCTGCTGCATCAGGTTGCTGATGTTGGTGCCGGACTGAAGCGCTGCGGTGCCCGTGCCTGCTGCGGCAGCCTGACCCTGCTGGAGCAGGTTTTGCAGCGTCTCGCGGCCCATGCCTGACATGCCGCCAAGGCGGTTGTATTGCTGCTCAATAGCCTGGCTCAACATCTGCGGCCTGAACTGCGCCAGCGCCGCTTGGACGTTGCCGCCTCGCAGGCCGCCCGTTGCCGATGCACGCTGAAGCAGCGCACGCTCGCCTTCTTCGACTGCGGCTTGGTATCCTGCGCCTTCAGTGATGCCACGGATGGCCTCTTGTTGCGCCTCGGGGCCACGCAGCCCGAGCAACGCTTGCTGCTGCTCAAGGGCTGGAGCGCCTGCCTCTGCAAAGGGTGCAAGACCGCCGATGGAGACGACGCCAGCCTCGCGGTAAGGCCGCAGAGTCTCTTGGATCTGCTCAAACTGCCGCCGCTGCTCTGCGATACCGGCAAGCGCTGCGCCGCTCTGAAGCTGAGATGCTTCCTTGGCAGCGCTGCTTTGCAAGAAGCCGCTCAAGAGTTGAGCGCCTCCTGCGATCAGGAGATCCATCGGATCTAAGCTAATGCCCTTTGCGTCGGCCATGTCGGTCTCCGGTAGAGCCGCTGGCAGCCCGAGTCACTCAGCGGCTTGAGTATATCAATCGTCTTCGTATTCGCGCTCTTCCCATGCTTGGCAAGAACGAAAATCGTGACAGATGAAGTCGAACTTGGTGCAATAGCCCCTGAAGCCTGCGTCCTTGTCCCACTGGTTGCGCGGGATAGAATCCATCAGCGCCTGCTTCATGGTTGAGTTGTTGTAATACTCGCAGTTCGAGCACCGACGACGGCGGGCTTCGGCCTCATCGACCTGCCACGCCTTGGCGATCTTCATCCAGTACGGCTTGTTTGCACCAGGCTCCGCCGACGGCACCTCGGGGCCGAGCATCCACTGCTCGATGACCATCTTGGTGTTCTTGCGGTTCTCAGCCGGGGTGATGAACGCCCGCATGGGCAGACCCATGAAGTCTTCCGGCAACTCGAAAAAGTCTTTCATCAGGTAATCTCCCTGCCTGAGCAACGAATCGTAAGCGCTGACGCAGCGCTGGCCAGCGTCGAGATGTAGCCGCCAGACTCCAGCACCTGGCCGACCAACTCGGGGCAGGTGTAGGTCTCATCAGGCGCAACCACGCGGGTGTCGAGGATCCGGTTTGATGCCGTCGGTGAACTGCTGGTCGTGACGAGGTTGACCGACAGCGACGCCGCCGTGGCGCTGGTGTTCGTCACTGTGAACTTGTCAATGACGGCCTTGGTGCTGGCAGGCGTGCTGTACTGCGTCGTCTGCGCGTTTTCTGCAAACTTGGCAGCGATGAGTACTGTTGGAGTTACTGTCAAGGCAGCCTCACTGTTGAATTTGGGTTACAGAAAGCACCACCGCAGGCGCTCCGGGTGCGAATGCAGTGGCTGCCACAGTATCGACGGTCACTGCTGTGCTATCCGCAGCAAACGCCAACTCCACATAGTCATTGGCTGCCAAAGATACCGTTTCGCTCAGAGCCAAGGGGACGTAGCCGTTGTTGATGTCGTTGGTGACGATGCGTGCTGAGTTGGTGATGTTGGTGCCATTCTTCTTAAACCACACCCAGATATTCTTTGCCGACGAGCTTCCGCTGGTCAACTGCACCGTGGCGTCGAACTGGTACAGACCAGACTGCGGCACGATGATTTGCGATGTTGTGCCGCCAATGACGATGCCATTGCTGATCTGCGTGTTGTCGAAGGTCAGCAGGTATTCTGTGTTGATGGCCGCAGGCGACTGATCGGTGGTCTTGGTGAAGACCCCGTAATACTTCATCTGCTCGACAGTCGGGCGGACGAAGATGATGCCCGCTGTGGCGTCAGACACGATGCAAGCCGCCAGCGGAATGACGTTGTTGGGTGCCGTCGGCTTGACGTTGGTGAACGCTCCAGCGACTGTCGGGCTGGCGTAAAGAACGTCGCCGGGGCTGAAGGCGCTGGTATCCACATCGCGCACAAAGCCCCAGGTCGTGCAGTAGCCCTTCTCACCGCTGTCCGGCAAGTCGTGCGTCATCACGCCAAGGATGTACAGCGTCGGGTTGGAGCCGTCGGCAAGATAGGGCGCGACCAGCAGCGCGTTGGCCGTTGCCCCCGCAAAGCCCACAACCGTGCCGTTGGGGATGGTCACGCCTGTCGTGTTGCCGACGCGGGCGTAGATCTCCTGCCCGATCTGCTGGATGACGCCATAGTCCAGGCCGAGATCGACCGTCTGATCGACGCTGTTCCACACCAGCCGACGAGCGCGGTCGATATGCGGCGGATCGGAGTTGAGGTCGATGTAGTCGGTGACGACCGAGTTGTTCTTCTCGGCAGGCGGTTGCGCGAGGATCTCGTTGATCTGCTTGGACAGCAGATTGAGCGAATCCAGTGCTTGCACTGCCTGCTGCGATGCAGTACCGACGTTGATGGCTAGATCAGCTAGCGTCGTCGGTTCAAGCTGCTGCGAGTTCGCAAACAGCCGCTCAAACTGGATGATCTGCTCGTGCGACTTGAGAAACGTCGCAAGCTGATCCCGGGTGAGGTTGAGTTTGCCCGACGTCGCCATCAGTACGCCAAGGGCTCCAGTCGAGCCTCAAGCCTCATGAATGACAGGTGAGCGCGAGAATCGCCTCTGAAGCGCTGAATCCGCCAGTTGCGCATGAATCCCTGCCGAAGCCAAACGAGGCGCTTCTTGGTGTCTCCAGTTGCTCCTGCTGTGATGGTGCGGTCCTGGCTCCACGACAGACCGTCGAGAGAATAGCTCGTAGTGATGGTTGGATAGCCAATCACGACATCGTAAGGGTAGACGACCTCATAGTCTTGGTCGATGAAGTCCAACACCAAACTTGGTGTGAGGATGTCGAGAATGTCGGCTGGCGCTGTGATTGGGACCACGCGGCCTGTCAGCGCAACAAGCTCA
>Ga0208161_1001445_pt1 | contig 12645 bp, 14 predicted proteins | sample CB_VirMetaG_3_FD_184538 | JGI IMG/M metagenome (GOLD analysis project Ga0208161, IMG submission 184538) | Freshwater to marine saline gradient viral communities from Chesapeake Bay - CB_1508_1S Viral MetaG (SPAdes) (version 4) | ecosystem: Environmental > Aquatic > Marine > Coastal | place: USA... | reverse complement strand
CAATGAAAGGCACAACTCGTTTCTAAAATGAGAGAATTAACCTTACAAGCTCAACCTTATCAAGGTGAGCGACACGAAAAAGCTTGGGGCCACGAGTTATGGATTATTAATAATGATCTATACTGTGGCAAGCTTTTAGTGTTTAGAAAGGATAAACAATTTTCAATGCACTTTCATCTACTTAAAGATGAAGCGTGGTACATTTCTAAAGGCGAGTTTTTGTATAAATGGATTGATACCGAAACAGCTACTGAACATGAAACTCATATTAAAGAAGGAGACTGTATCCACTTGATGCCAGGACAACCCCACCAGATGTTGGCTCTTACAGAAGGAGCCACTATATTCGAGGTATCAACCCAGCATTTTGATTACGATAGTTATAGAGTTAAACCAGGAGATTCACAATCATGAAAATAGGATTTTGCGGCACAATGTCAGTAGGTAAAACAACGCTTGTAAATGCGTTGAAAGAATTACCTGAATTTAAGGATTATAAATTTGCAACTGAGCGTTCAAAGTATTTGATGGAACTTGGTATTCCATTAAACACAGATTCAACATTGAAAGGTCAATGTGTATTTTTAGCTGAACGTGCTACTGAATTAATGCACGAAAATATCATTACAGATCGTACTATCATTGATATTATTGCTTTTACTAAAGCTGCTAAATCTATCAATTACCATGATGCTGATGATTTTGCTCAATTGGCTTCACGTTTAATTTCTGAATATGATTATATTTTTTATATTTCTCCTGAAGGAGTTGATATGGAAGATAATGGTGTTCGAGAAACAGATTTAGAATATCGTGCATTGATTGATGTTATTATCCAAAATAATATTACAAGGTTTAGACATAAATTTAAAAATTATGCTGTAATTCAAGGATCAACAGAAGAACGTATTAAAGCTGTGAAAGAAGCACTTTCTTTGTAATATTTATACGAAAACTATTGCAATGAAAAAATCTGAATTTAAGGCATATATTAGAGAAGAAATTATTTCAGTATTATCTGAGGAAATGTCCCCAGCAGAAGCCCAAGCTAAAAAAGCAAATTTAGCTGCAGCTCAAGAAAAAATTAAAGATGCTCAAGCACAACTTCAAACAGCAACTACTTCATTAGAGAAAAATGCTGCGTCTGCTGCTTTAAAAGCTGCTCAAGAAGATTTAAAACAAGCAAACGCTATTAAAGAATCAGATGATGATGCTGAACCTACAGCTGCTGATCTTAAAAAGAAAGATTCTGTAGCTTCGGCTTCAAATAAGCTTCAAAAACTTGTATCTAAAATGAAGGCAATGGCTAAAGAATACAAAGAAGCTGAAGGCGATAAAAAAGAAAAAATTAAAGACGAACTAAAAAAGTTAACTGCTGAAAAGAAAAAACTTGAAGCTAGTCTCTAAATCTGAAAAAATGGAAAAGGGTTTCACATTAAGAAATTTAAGTTATATTGTTCTAGTTTTATTAGCTATTATGGTTTATTTACGATTTATTCGTAGTAATGAATCTAATAGAGAACTAAAACAACAAATTAAGGAGCTTGAATTGAAAAATGATTCGATTCAAGCCCATGTTGACTCTACATTAATTCAGATTACCCAATTAAATGTTATTGCTGAAGGTTATAAAGTACAAATTGAAGAAGATAAACAACAACTTGCAAACCTCCAGTCTAAAGCTGATTTATATAAACGTAAATACAATGAAGAACATAGTCGTATTACTGAGCTTTCTGGTGATGCCCTTGTTAGCGAATTCACAAACGCTTTCAAGTGATACTTTATGTAAGGTACCTTGCTACACTTTAAAAAATGCCTTATTAGTTAAGGCGGAAAGAGATCTTTTAAAAGATGAATTAAGTCTAAAAAGAGACTCTATTTCCATTTTAAGCACTATTATTTTAACCCAAAACGATCTTATCATTAATCGTGATTCGGTTATTATTCTTTATCAGGATAATGAATCCCGATATAAAGAAATGCTCAATAATAAGGATGCAATCATTGGTGTAAAAGATAAGCAAATCAAAAAAGCAAAAAATTCTTCTCGATTTGCTTGGCTAACTACCGGGGCTAGTGCAGCTCTTTTCCTTATTATTCTTTTATGAGTCAAGATTTAAAACATATTATAAGGCAGGAATATCTTAAGTGTGCCCAAGATCCGGCTCACTTTATGAAAAAGTACTGTTTTATCCAACACCCCCAAAGAGGTAGGGTAATGTTTAATCTTTACCCTTTCCAAGAAAAAACATTACGTTTATTTAGAGACAACCCCTATTCTATTGTACTTAAATCTCGTCAGTTAGGTATCTCAACCCTAGCAGCAGGTTATTCTTTATGGTTAATGATTTTTCATAAAGACAAAAACATCCTTTGTATTGCAACAAAACAGGAAACTGCAAAAAACATGGTTACGAAAGTAAAATTCATGTACGACCAGTTACCTTCTTGGCTTAAGATTGATTCAATAGAATATAACAAATTAACATTACGATTAAATAACGGATCTCAAATCAAAGCCACTTCAGCATCAAGTGATGCAGGTCGATCAGAAGCAGTATCTTTGCTAGTAGTCGATGAGGCGGCATTCATTGAACAAATTGGTGAGATTTGGGCTTCAGCTCAACAAACCCTAGCAACGGGTGGTGGTGCAATTGTATTATCTACTCCTTACGGTACTGGTAACTGGTTTCACAAAACTTGGGTTTCAGCTGAAAATGGTGAAAATGATTTCTTACCTATTCGCTTACCCTGGTTTGTTCACCCTGAACGAGATGAATCTTGGAGAAAAAGACAAGACGAATTATTAGGTGATCCTAGATTAGCAGCCCAAGAATGTGATTGTGACTTTAGCACCTCAGGTGATGTCGTATTCTATAATGAATACTTAGAAGATATTTCTAAAAATCAAGTACAAGATCCTTTAGAAAAACGAGGTGCAGATCAAAATTTATGGATTTGGGAACCTGCTGATTATTCAAGAGATTATATGGTTATAGCTGATGTTGCTAGGGGCGATGGTAAAGACTATTCAGCATTCCATATTATTGATATTGAAACTAATATTCAAGTTGGAGAATACCGTGGTCAAATCGGAACTAAAGAATTTGGCCATTTGTTAGTAGGAATTTCTACCGAATATAATAACGCGTTACTTGTGGTTGAAAACGCAAATATTGGTTGGTCAACACTACAAGTTATCCAAGAAAGAGGATATAGAAACCTATATTTTTCACCTAAGAGTGGAGAAGTAAAAGCAGATAGTTATTTTGATCCTTATGCTGACAACAGTAGTATGGTTCCTGGATTTACAATGTCAATGAGAACAAGACCTATGGCAATTGGTAAGTTTCAAGAATATGTAAGTGATAAAGCCGTTACTATTCGTTCGAAGCGTTTGGTTGAAGAAATGAAAGTATTTGTTTGGAAAAATGGACGTGCAGAAGCTCAAACAGGTTATAATGATGACTTGGTTATGTCATTCTCTATTGCTATGTTTATGCGTGATACTGCATTTAAATTTAGACAAAATGGAATTGATTTAGCAAAAGCTGCTCTTAATGCTATGAATAAATCTACTACCAATTATACAGGAGTTTATTCTCGAAATGGATCTGGTCAAAACCCATACCAAATTGAGAACCCTTATGGTGGAAAAGAGGACATTAGATGGCTTTTGTAAATATTTATAAGATATAATTAGATAAAAATGGCGGATACCAGTATATTTACCCGATTAAGACGATTGTTTTCTACAGACGTTATCATTAGAAACGTTGGTGGGAATCAATTAAAAGTAATCGATACAAATTCTATCCAACAATCCGGAAGAGTTGAAACTAACTCCTTAATTGATAGATTTTCAAGATTGCACGTAACAGGAGCAGCTCCTGTCTTTAACCCTGCTCTTAACTATCAAACAATGAGAGTGCAGCTTTATAGTGATTATGAAGCTATGGATACAGATGCCATTATCGCCTCAGCTCTTGATATTATTGCTGACGAAAGTACCTTGAAAGATGATATGGGAGAAGTACTTCGTATTAAATCTACAGATGATGATATTCAAAAAGTTCTTTACAACTTATTCTATGATGTATTAAACGTAGAATTTAATTTGTGGATGTGGATTCGTCAAATGTGTAAGTATGGTGATTTCTTCTTAAAATTAGAAATTGCTGAAAAATACGGGGTTTATAATGTAATCCCTTATACAGCTTATAACATCACTCGTGTAGAAGGAGCTAATAAAGAAAATCCAAGTGAAGTTAAATTCCAATTCGACCCAGATGGTTTAACTGGGTATGGAGCTTATGGTGGTTACTATGGAAATATGGGTGGAGTTGGAAGCGGATTTAACCCCTCAGGCAATTATATTGAATTTGATAACTACGAAATTGCTCACTTCCGTTTATTAACAGATATGAATTACTTACCTTACGGACGTTCTTATATTGAACCCGCTCGTAAGTTATTTAAACAATATGTTTTAATGGAAGACGCAATGTTAGTACATAGAATTGTACGCGCTCCTGAAAAACGTGTTTACTATGTAAACGTAGGTTCTATTCCTCCTAATGAGGTAGATGCCTTTATGGAAAGAACAATTTCCAAAATGAAACGTACACCTTATGTAGACCAACAAACAGGTGAATACAATTTAAAATACAATATGCAGAACATGATGGAGGATTTCTTCATCCCAGTTCGCGGCAATGATTCAGCAACTAAAATTGATACTACAAAAGGTTTAGATTACGATGGTATTGCTGACGTGCAATATTTAAGAGATAAACTATTCGCAGCACTTAAAGTACCTAAAGCATTCTTGGGATACGATGAAACAACAGAAGGTAAAGCTACTTTAGCTGCTGAAGATATTCGTTTTGCTCGTACAATTGACCGTATCCAAAGAATTGTACTTTCAGAATTATATAAGATTGCTACAGTTCACCTTTACACCCAAGGTTATACAGGTGAACAATTAAGTAACTTTGAATTATCATTAACAACTCCTTCAATCATTTATGATCAAGAAAGAATTGCATTAATGAAAGAAAAAACAGATTTGGCTCAACAGCTTATGGAAACTAAGTTGTTACCAACTGATTGGATTTATGATAATATCTTTAGATTTAGTGAAACCGAATATGACCAATATAGAGATCTTATTCGTGAAGATGCTAAACGTAAATTTAGATTAGACCAAATTGAAGCAGAAGGAAATGACCCAGTTGAAACTGGTAAATCATATGGTACCCCACACGATTTAGCTTCACTATATGGTAAAGGCAGATATCAAACAGACCCAGGAAATGTTCCTGATGGATATGATGAAGATAAAGAATTAGGACGCCCTAAAGAAAAAGTATCAAACATCAACACCCAAGATAATGCCTTTGGTAAAGATAGATTAGGTCGTAAAGGTGCTAAAGATGATTACAACTCATCAGATTCTATTAAACCTAATTACAAAGGAGGTTCTCCATTAGCATTAGAAACAATGTTAAACAAAATTCCTGTTAATAAAAAACAATTAGTTTTTGAGCAGGATAAGGCAAAAGAATCATTACTTGATGAAAGTAATATTAAGGAACAAAAATCTTGATATATTTATAAATAAACCCTAGGGAATGAAAATTAAACATTCAAAGTATAAAAATACGGGTATTCTTTTTGAGCTGTTGGTGCGTCAAATCACAGCCGATACCTTGTCTGGCAAATCTTCGCCGGCCACAGGTATTATGAAAAAATATTTTATTAAATCTGAGTTATCAAAAGAATACAAGTTATACGAAACATTATTCAAAAAGACAGGATTAACTGAAGGCAAAGCCGACATTACAATCAACACCCTCTTAGAATCTTCTCAAAAACTTAATCGTAAAACTTTAAAGAGAGAAAAGTATAACCTTATTAACGAAATTAAGAAGTATTATAATTTAGATGAGTTCTTTAAAACTCAATTACCTCATTATAAAGTACAAGCTTCTTTTTATATCTTAACTGAGATTTATAATCAAGAAGGATTAACTAATCCTACCCAAATTATTGATCATAAAGTAACTCTTTTAGAGTATTTAACTACAACTGTAGTAAATAAAGAAACAGTTAAAGATAATATTATTGAAGAATTTAAATCATACGATAAAGATCTTCGCATTTTAACTTACCGTGTATTGTTAGAAAAATTTAATGGTAAGTATGAAGGTTTAAATTCTAACCAAAAAACAGTTTTAAAAGAATTTATCAATTCCGTTGATTCAACCCCAGCATTAAGAGATTTTTATAATTCTAAAATTGTTGAAATCAAAAACATGCTTTCTGAACTCAACAAAAAGGTATCCGACAAAGCAATTCAAATTAAAATTAATGAAGTATCAGGTTTACTAGAAGAAGCTAGTAAAAATGAAAAAATTAATGATGACCATTTAATTAATTTGTTACAATATTACTCACTTGTTGAAGAACTACAGAAAGCAAATGGCTGATTACAAATACAAATTAAAAGAAGTTAAAGTTGGTGACGTTACTTATAGCGACACCGGAACTAAATCTACTGTAACCAACATCGACCCAGAAACAGGTCGTATTGAATGGTCAGTAGAAGAAGTTCCTGACTTTAATTCTGTATTTAAAAACTTAAAGAAAGCTAAAGATTTTATGGATGCTTTAGCTAAAAATAAAGATGTTAGATCTGATGAAGTGTTGAGACAAGTTCAACAAGATTTAACTAAGACATTTAACGAATTACGTACCCACGTAAGAAAAAATTACCCTGAAGAATATGCTCGTATCAAAATGGTAGCAGAAACTTCTATGACAGGTGGTGGTACTGCAGGTGCTTCGTTTAGTGCTGGAGAAGGAGAACAATATGCAACTCCATTTGCTTTTAATAAAAATAAAAAAGCTAAAGGTACTGCCTCTAATTACTATTACAAGTTAGGATTTAAACCTGTCCCTGAAAAAGTACCAGGTTCTGGTTTAGAAGTAAAACAGTTATTTAAAGAAATTAATATGTATAATTATAAATTATCTGAGACAGCGTATCAACCTCAAAGTGTAGCTCAATTTCAAAACAATAGAATGTTAGGATTTGATGCTATTGAAGATTTGTTAGGACAAATTAGACCACTTTTAGATGATGCTAAAGCCGAAACAGAAAAATATTATAAAGAAAACCCAAAATCATATGCTGTAGTATATGGGACAGACTTAATTCAAGACTATCTTAAAGATATTATCAGCACATTAAAAAATTCAGATGATGAAAACTCTACAAACTCAATTTAATTTAATTCAAGAGGGAAAAGGACACAAAGATGTGTTCTTGAAAGAAGCTAAGCGTTTATTCCCTGACGTAGTTAGAAGCGCTGCTTCATTTGAAGAAGCATCTGCTGCCCTTAAAGGTAGAGGTGTTATCAGTGAATCTAACATTGTTGGTTTACAAGCTGTAGGTAACTACACTCGCCAAGAAACATCTTGGGAATCAGCATTTAAAAACTTTATTGCCGAAGAAGCAAAAGCAACAGAAAAGAAAGCATCTAAAGATGTAGAAGAAGCTGCTGATAAAGCTTATGATGCTAAAGACAAAAAAGACAAAGACAATATGATCTATGATCAATATCAAGCCGGTGTTTATTTTGAATCAAAACAAAACCCAGATAAAGATTTAGATGAAGTTTGTAACATGGTTAAGAAAAACTTAGCTAAAGACCCAATTTATTATACTAAAAATGGAATGTTTGGAGTAGCGGGTGTTGGGTACCAAGAAATGCCTACTTCAAAATCCGATCAAATGGAAAAAGTAAAAATGAACGAAGGAAGAATCTCATTAATGTCTTTATTAAATGAATCAGACTCAGAATTTAAAAGAGTAGATAAAGGCGAAAAAGACAAAGTAGCTAAAAACAAAGGTGAAGAAGAAGTATTCGGTGCCGGTGTTAAAAAAGGTGAAAAGATCGAAAAAGCTAAAATGAAAAAAGAATCATTAGATACTAAATTAGCTGAAATCGAAAAACAAGGCAGAATTGTTACTATGGAAGCTCAAATTGATGCCGTAGCTGAAGAAATTGCTCAACGTAATGAGCGTTTAACTAAAATTGCTGAGGACGAAAATTTAGCTGAATTAGTAGACAAAATGAAACTTAAAGCTATGCAAAAAGAAGTTGCTCTTCTTGAAAAAAGAGAAGAAAAACTTAAAAAAATGTATGAAAAAGTAGCTGGAAAAGGTTATCAAAAGAAAGAAATGGTTGACGAAATGGATGCTCAATCTTGGGACGAAAAGAATGGTCCTGCTTTAGATTTAGCTCCTGATCAATCTTTAGAAGCTTAAGATATGAAACAAGTACTTATTGAAACTCAACTCTTTAAAGTAAACCCTGTGTCATTGACAGAGGGTAAACTTTCTGAAAGAGGTAACCCTATGGTAGAAGGTGTTTTAGCAACTGCCGAAGTTAAAAACGGTAACGGACGTTACTATGCCAAAGACTTATGGGAAAGAGAAATTGATAAGTATAACAATCTTGTTAAAGAAAATAGAGCTGTTGGTGAATTAGACCACCCAGAATCTTCAGTAATTAATTTAAAAAACGTTTCACACAATATTAAAGATATGTGGTGGAACGGAGATAACGTAATGGGTAGGATTGAGATCTTACCTACCCCTTCAGGTAATATTCTTAAAGCGCTCATTGATAACGGAATTACTGTGGGGGTATCTTCTAGAGGAATGGGTTCATTACAAGAACGAAATGGTGTATTAGAAGTACAAGATGACTTTGAATTACTCTGTTGGGATTTTGTATCAACACCTTCCAATCCAGGTTCATATATGAGTCTTGTAAAAGAAGGAATTGAATTTGCTTCTAAAGACAAATACGTTAAAGTTAATTCTGTATTGAGAGAGATTATCTGTGCTAACACGTGTGTGTGTAGTTTAGATTAAAAAAGCCTGCTACCTTAAGCAAAGAACCCCCCTTAGGATTTTATTCCTTCGGCCAAGCCCTCTTCGGAGGGCTTTTTTTTCCCTTTTGCGACTTTGAAATATCTTCATATATGTATTATTGCATGTGAGCAATATACTGTCTCTATACAGTATTCACTTATTTAAATTCAAATTACAGTTCCTAATAACTGTACTCCACAAACTAATTTTGAGGTAAAATGACAAACAGAGATTTGCTTAAAGAAGCAATTGCTGATGCTAAAGCTGTTAAAGAAGCTGCTATCGCAAATGCTAAGGCTGCTTTGGAAGAAGCTTTTACTCCACATCTAAAATCTATGCTTGCTGCAAAGCTTGAAGAAATGGAAGATGTAGAAGAGGGCTATGACGAAGTAGATGAAATGAAAGACAGCAAAAAGGAAGTTAAAGAAATGGAAGACGAAATGACAGAAGGCGAAGACGAAATGTACGAAGCTGAAGACATGGAAGAAGAAATGGACTTAGACGAACTTTTAGCTGAACTCAATGAAGGAGCCGATGGTGAAAGTTCAGAATCTGACGACGATGAAGAGATGACCATGGAAGCCGAAGAAGCCGAAGGTGAAGAAGCCGAAGGTGAAGAAGGTGAAGATGAAGAAATCGATTTAGAAGAAATGTCAGAAGATGATCTTAAAAAATTCATTGAAGATGTAATTGCCGACATGGTTGCAGCTGGCGAGTTAGAAGCTGGTGAAGGCATGGAAGGTGAAGAAGAAGGTGAAGGCGAAGAAGGTGAAGAAGGCGAAGATATGGAAATGGATATCGAAGCTGACGAAACTGAAATTGCTGAAGCTGAAGAGGAAGAAGTTAAAGAAGGTGATGACGAAATGATGGAAATGAAAAAAGAAATCGAAGAGTTAAAATCTGAACTTAACGAAATTAATTTGTTAAACGCTAAATTACTTTACGTAAACAAAATCTTCCGCTCTAAAAATCTAACAGAAAATCAGAAATCAAAAGTACTTGCTGCATTTGATAAAGCTGATACGGTTGCCGAAGCTAAATTAGTATTCGAAACAATTTCTGAAAGCGTAATTGCTAAAAAAGAAGTAGTTAAAGAAAACTTAAGTAGAGCTTCAAAACCTGCTGGTATTGCCCCTAAACAACCTATTATGGAAGTTGATTCTCAGGTTGCTAGATGGCAAAAATTAGCTGGAATTAAATAATTAACTGAATTAAAAATTAAATTTTAAAACAACACGACAATGTCACAATTAAATCAATTATTAGAGTCTGCTGCTGGTTCATGGAAGAACTTGCAAAGCGACGCTGCTAAGTTGGCTGGAAAGTGGGAAAGAACAGGTTTGTTAGAAGGTCTTGGTAACGAGATCGAGAAAAACAACATGTCTATGATCCTTGAAAACCAAGCTAAGCAATTAGTAACAGAAGCATCTTTATCAGGTGCTGGAACTGCAGGTGCTACCTTTACTGCTGGTGTAGGTGAGCAATGGGCTGGTGTAGCTCTTCCTTTGGTACGTAAGGTATTTGGTCAAATCGCTGCTCAGGAATTCGTTTCTGTTCAACCGATGAACTTGCCTTCAGGTCTTGTGTTCTTCTTGGATTTCCAATACGGAACTACTAAGACTCCTTTTACCGCTGGTGGTGATGTATACGCTTCAGGTTCAATGTATGGTTTAACTGAAGGTTCAGGTGCCGGTTCAGAAGGTTTGTACGGTGCTGGTAGATTCTCTTACTCTATCAACTCTACTGCTTCTGTTGGTTTGACTTTCGTTACTTCATCAACTACATGGGCTGATTTCGATTACGATTCTGCTTTCTCTGCTTCTGCAATTGATGGTACTTACGTTAAAGTAGGTGTAACTAACGCTCAATTGTCTAACTTAGACACTAAAGCTGTTCGTTCATTCATCCTTTCTGGTTCAGGTGGTACTAACAAAGGTGTCCTCCAAACGTTCACTAAGAACAACGGTACTAGCACTTACTTCATCCAACCTGTTGGAAACTTAAACGCTAATACTCAAGTTACTTGGAACTTACAACCACTTGATAACGAGCGTGGTGATTTCGAAGATGGTAACACTACTTTGAACGGTAACAACGCAACTATTTCTATCCCTGAAATCAACGTTAAGTTGAAATCAGAAGCTATCGTAGCTAAGACTCGTAAGTTAAAGGCTGTTTGGACTCCTGAGTTCGCTCAAGACCTTAACGCTTACCAATCTTTGGACGCTGAAGCTGAATTGACTTCTATCATGAGCGAGTATATCGCTATGGAAATCGACCTCGAAATCCTTGATATGTTGATCGGTTCTGTACCTTCAACTAACAAAGAAGTATGGTCTGCAGTTAACAACGAAGCTATCTCAGGTGCTACTACTACATCTTTAGGTTTCTACAACTCACAAGGTCAGTGGTTCCAAACTTTAGGTACTAAGTTACAGAAAGTGTCTAACAAGATTCACCAATTGACTCTTCGTGGTGGCGCTAACTTCTTGGTATGTTCTCCTACAGTTGCTACTGTATTAGAATCAATCCCTGGATTCGCTTCTAACGCTAGCGGTGATGCTGCACAAGTTAAGTATGCTTTCGGTGTACAGAAAGTTGGTGCTATCAACAGCCGTTACGATGTTTACAAGAACCCTTACATGACTGAAAACGTTATCTTGATGGGTTACAGAGGTTCACAATTCTTGGAAACAGGTGCTGTATTTAGCCCTTACATTCCTTTGATCATGACTCCTCTTGTATACGATCCTGATACCTTCACTCCAAGAAAAGGTCTCTTGACTCGCTACGCTAAGAAAATGATTCGTCCTGAATTCTACGGAATGATTCAAGTAGCTGGTTTGAATACTCTTTAATAGAGTAGTCACAGACTAATTTTAGAGCCCCGCGAAAGCGGGGCTCTTTTTTATATGTATAACCATATGGAAAATAATATTTTTTACTTTATAAATTGGTTAGAATTTTCTCGTTTAGAGAGAGTTCGTAATTTACCATTACATGAGCAAAAAAGACAATATAATCTCTATATAGACGAATGGACTTACCAAAAAAATGCTTATTTAGCTTGGCTTGAAGGGCATAAAAAGGGACCTTTACCACCTAAACTTCAAGTTATAGGTGTGCTATTGCAAGAAGATTTATTTGATTTAGAACAAGAAGACGGAAGTAAAATTTATATAACAGGATATGCCTAATTTACCTATATCAGGATTACCAGCAGCTAGTACTTTAGACGGCTCAGAATTATTTGCCGCAGTACAAAGTGGTGTAACAACCTATACTACCTTAGAAGATGTTTCTAATTATGTAACTAGTGCAATTTCTACAATTGACACCGGCTCACTTATGGTTACAGGTTCTATTTCCGGTCAAACACTTACATTTGAAAAAGGAGATGGAAATACATTTAATTTATATCTCACCCCAGGTGGTGCTTTTCCAATAAATTATGGTTTATTTAACCAAACAGGTTCATCATCACCTATATTAGGTAGCACCCATATTTCAGGTAGCTTAATTGGAGGAGGAGTTGGGTCATTATCAGTTCCAGCTAATAATTTTGTCCAAGGAGATGCATATCAAGCTACTTTTTCAGGAGTAGTAAATGCTGAAAATAATAAAACACTTCAAATTACAATTAAATCTGACAGTGTAGTTTTAGCAGACACTGGAGTAATATCTATGCCTGGGAT
>Ga0208161_1001443_pt1 | contig 12648 bp, 11 predicted proteins | sample CB_VirMetaG_3_FD_184538 | JGI IMG/M metagenome (GOLD analysis project Ga0208161, IMG submission 184538) | Freshwater to marine saline gradient viral communities from Chesapeake Bay - CB_1508_1S Viral MetaG (SPAdes) (version 4) | ecosystem: Environmental > Aquatic > Marine > Coastal | place: USA... | reverse complement strand
TCAGCTTCCTTTTTTGTTCTTTCCTGGCGTTCTTGATCAGTAAGTTGTTTAATTTTAGTTTTTTGACCGCCAGGTCTTTTGTTATAACCGTTAGCAATAGAATTATATTCAACTATGAAACTATCTTCTATTTTGAGAGTCCATTCACGATCATAACTTTGGTAAATTGGTTCAATAAAAAATTTATCACACCCAAGAGTTCGCATTTCTTCATGAAGTTTTGTTTTTGACTTCCCTGATCTTGCCTGATACTTATGCATACTCCATCTTGAGTTTACTGTGTTAGATGTAAATCCTATATAAACTTTTTTATTGATAGAATTTGATATTTTATATATACTATAGATATTTTCCATTGCTGATTGCTCCCTTTAGCAGTTAGAGTAGGTGGAGTTGGGGCTCGCGACCTACATTACTATTTATATAAAAAATAAAAATTTATTTTTGTAGTTTTTAAAAAAATATTTTTTTCCTTTACCTTTACCAAACTTGCCTAAATACAGTGTTTTCTGTTGCATTCGATAAATATATTTAATAAATCTTTATATGAAGGATGAGCAAAAAACATGGCTTTAGTATCACCCGGCGTAGAAGTTACAGTAATTGATGAAAGCAACTATGTTGCTAATACAGCTGGAACAGTAGCATCAATTATCGTAGCAACAGCCCAAGACAAGACCAGTGGAACCGGAACTGGAACCGCACCTGGAACAACTGCTGCAAACGCAGGTAACACATATCTAATTGGTAGTCAGAGAGAACTAGTATCAACCTTTGGTAATCCACTATTTTATCAGACTGCTAGTGGTACTCCTATTAATGGACACGAAATTAACGAATACGGATTGATGGCTGCTTATAGCCTTCTAGGATCCAGTAACCGAGTTTATGTAACCCGTGCAGATGTTGACTTAGCAGAGCTAACATCAAGCACTAGCAGACCACTTGGTACTCCAAGCAACGGTGTTGTTTGGTTAGACACTGGCAGTGATAGCCGCTGGGGGATTTTCGAATGGAGTCAGACAGCTGGCACATTTACAAACAAGGTTCCAACAGTTATTACTAGCACTGACGATTTATCTGGCGGTATTCCTAAAGCATCGATTGGAACAATTGGTAGCTATGCTATTGTAGCAACTAACACAAGCAATCCAGTATACTACAAAAACCGTAGCAATGCGTGGGTACTAGTCGGTAGCGCAAGCTGGCAGCAGAGCTGGCCAACAACTGCTGGCACAGTAGCAAGCCCAACATTAACAAACGGCAACACTATTACAATTAACGGCTCAACTGTTACACTTAGTGGAACAACTGTTACTGCACTTGCATCAAGTATTGTAAACGCCTCTATTACTGGTGTTACAGCATCCGCAGTTGATAACAAGATTGAAATTTATGCTACGAGTTCAGCAGCTAGTGATGGTTCAACAACCGACGGTAAAATCCTTCTTGCTAACGGTACAGGAACAATCCTAACAGACACTGGCTTATCAGCAGGAACATTTGCATGTCCTCTCATCCAGCAGAGCGCACACTACACTGTTCCAGAATGGAAGAGCACAGACACAACACCGCGCCCAGCAGGCAGTACTTGGGTTAAGACAACTTCAAGTAACCTAGGTGCACTTGTTGATGTTAGTGTATACAACTCAACAACTGCACAGTTTGAAAGCGTAAGTGTTCCACTTTATGAAAACGATCGCACTGCAAACAAAAACCTTGATGCAACTGGCGGAAAAGCAATTGCTGTTGGAAGTTATTATATGCAGTTTGATGTTACTGAAAATGACACGGCAACTTTTAAATTGTTCCGCAGATATGCAACTGGCGCAATGGATGTTACAGGCACAGTAAATGCAGCCGCTCCAATTACAAGCGGTAACACATTTACAATCCAAGCTAGTGTTGCAAACAGCACTGCACTTTCAACCGCAGTTACAGTAACAACCAGTGGAACAGGCATTGCAGATATTGCTGCTGACATTACTGGTGCTGGTGTAGCAAACGTTAGTGCAAGTGTAACTAGTTCAGGTTACTTGCAAATCACACATGCACTTGGTGGCACTGTTGTACTTAAAGACACTAGTGGTACTCCAGTAGCTGATGCAGGATTTAGTACTGCAATCACAACTGGGCAAGTTAGAGCAGGTAACGACAGTAACTTAATCCTAAGTAACTGGGTTGCACCTACTTACACTGCAAGCAGCACCGCACCAAGTTCAGATCCACGTAACACACGTAGTTGGTATCATGGCGGTACAGAAGCTGATATTATGATCAGCGACGGCACAAACTGGAAAGGTTATCAGAATGTAACAAGCGATGCTCGTGGTTATGATTTGAGCAACACTGATTCAACTGGTGTTATTTTTGCTGCAACAGAGCCTACTACACAAATTGACGAAACTGCACTAGTAGTTGGTGATTTGTGGATCGATACTGGTGATTTGGAAAACTATCCAATGCTTTATCGTTATCAGGTTGTAGACAGTGAAAACCGTTGGGTATTAGTCGATAAAACAGACCAAACAACTGAAGATGGTATCTTGTTTGCTGATGCTCGCTTTATGGGCGACACAACTACAGACGTAGTTACTGGCACACTTACAACAACAGCCGCATTGTTAACCAGCGATGTTACTGACATTGATGCACCAGATGCTAGTTTATATCCAAGAGGCATGTTACTATTCAACACACGACGTAGTTCATACAACGTGAAAGAATTCCGTAGCAACTACTTTAGCAGAACAAACTTCAGTGACACTACACTTTACCCAACACTTCCAACAGAAAAGGATGCGTGGGTATCAGTAAGTGGCAACAAAGATGACGGTAGTCCTTATATGGGACGCAAGGCTGTTCGTGAAATTGTTGTTGCAGGTTTGAAATCAGCTATTGATAACAGTGAAGCACTCAGGGAAGATGCACGTAACTTTAACATTATTGCAGCACCTGGATATCCAGAACTAATTAATAACATGGTATCACTTAATAACGATAGACGTAACACAGCGTTTGTTGTAGGTGACACAAGCATGAGACTTGCTGCTACTAGTACTGCAATCCAGAACTGGGCAAGCAATACCGCGGCAGTAACAGACAACAGTGAAGACGGATTGACAAGTGCAGATCCTTACTTAGGTGTATTTTATCCAGCTGGTCAGACAACCGACCTCAGTGGTAACACTATTGTTGTTCCAGCAAGTCATATGGCGCTAAGAACCATTGCTAGAAGCGATGATCAGAGCTTCCCATGGTTTGCTCCAGCAGGAACACGCCGTGGACTAGTTGACAATGCCAGTGCTATTGGTTACATCAACAGCGCAACTGGTGAGTTTGTTGTAGACAACGTTAGAGAATCACTACGTGATACACTTTACGCTAATAGAGTTAACCCAATTACATTCTTTAATGGTGTTGGATTAATGAACTACGGTAACAAGACCCGTGCAGCAACTTCAAGTTCACTGGATCGTATTAACGTGGCGCGCCTGGCAGGTTATCTACGTGGTCAATTACAAGCAACAGCACTAGGTTATGTGTTTGAGCCAAACGACAAGATTACACGTGATGAGCTTAAAGAGCGAGTTGAACAGATTATGAACGACTTGGTTGCAAAGCGTGGCATTTACGACTACTTGGTAGTTTGTGATGAAACAAATAACACAGCAACAAGAATTGATCGCAACGAACTATATGTTGATGTTGCGATTGAGCCAGTTAAGGCTGCTGAATTTATCTTTATTCCGATTCGCCTAAAGAACACAGGTGAAATTGGAGCAGGTAACGTAGCCTCAGCAAACGCTGTTTAAAGCACAAAGAATAATGAAATTAATGGGGGGTATACGTTTTACCCCCCATTTTTTGTGGCCCAGAATAGATAAATACTTTTAACATATATTATAGGAGACACGACACATGTCCGTTTCATCATTAACAAAATTTACTGTACCATTAGACAGTGATCAATCAGCATCTGCACAGGGCTTGCTAATGCCCAAGCTAAAGTATCGCTTCCGTGCGTTATTTGAGAATCTTGGTGTGTCTACTCCCCGTACAGAATTAACTAAGCAGGTCATGGACATTACTCGTCCAAGCTTAACATTTGAAGAAATTGAAATTCCAGTTTATAACAGCCGAGCATACATTGCAGGTAAACACTCTTGGGAAGCAATTACAGTTAACTTCCGTGACGATGTCAACGGCAGCGTTAGCAGACTACTTGGAGAGCAAGTACAGAAGCAGTTCGACGTTATGGAACAATCCAGTGCAAGTTCTGGTATTGACTATAAGTTTATTACCCGTTTTGAAATTCTTGACGGTGGCAACGGTGCAAGTGTTGCAAACGTCCTTGAAACCTGGGAATTATACGGTTGTTTCCTAACTAGCGTTAACTATGGCGAGCTTAACTATGCATCAAATGAGCCAGTTACAATTGCTGCAGGCATTAGGTTTGATAATGCTATCCAAAGCCCAATTGGCGATGGTGTAGGTGCTACAGTAGCAAGAACTCTTGGACAAACAATTACTGGTTAATAGCCCTTTACTATAGAATTACAAAGACCCTCCGAATCGTTCGGGGGGTTTTTTGTAAAGTATACACATAATCTAACAGCATAAATAGTTGTAATAAGGAGATATCTGTGGCTAGTGCTAATACTATTTTAAATGCCCTTGCAAAAGGCGATCAGATCAAAGACTTTCAGCATGCAGCCAGGTTGTTTGTTGATAATAACTATGAACTACAGCCTCGCTTCAGCAATCTCTTTCATGTAGTTTTTAATCTCACTCCACAAGCAGCAACACTATTTAATTCTGTTGATAAGATGGAAATCAACATGTTGGTTAAAACTATTGATTTGCCTACATTTAACATTGATACTCAGACTCACAATCAGTATAACAGACAAGTGCATAGTCAACACAAGCTAAACTATAATCCGGTAACAATTACTTTTCACGACGATCAGAAAGATTTAATTAGAAGTTTTCTGCATACGTATGCTAACTTTTATTACAACGATAGTAAGTATAATTTGGGCAGCGGTAGTTATAGTACAAATGATCGTTATGGCGGATATACAAGCGAAGATTATGGTATGAGCGACGGTAATCAACGATTCTTTAAAGACATTAGAGTTTATTCTATGTTGCAAAAAAGATTTGCTGAATACACCCTGGTTAATCCCATGCTTACTGCCTTTGGGCATGACAGTCATAGTTATGCAAACACTGGTGTTATGCAACATACCATGACAATTCAATACGAAACTGTCAAATATGCAACTGGATTTGTAAACAACATTAACCCTAAAGGATTTAGTGACATACACTACGACAAGTCACCTAGTCCTCTTGGTGTGTTTGGCGGCGGTCTTGGGGATAGCGTCTTTTATCAGGGAGGACTTGTTGATGCTGCAAATACTGTAGCAACTGACCTGTCCAATGGAAATATACTTGGTGCTATTATTAAAGGCGGAGTTATTTTTAACAATACCAAAGATTTAGACTTGGGTAGAGTACTGGAAAAAGATTTAGAACGAGCTGTGGGTAGTATTCTTCGTGGAAAGAATCCCCTTACTGATGTTATATTGCCTAATGTGTTTGGTACTGACAGAATCAATACTGGTGAGCCTAGAACAGGCACTGGTGCTCCGGTGGACAGATCTACAGGAAGCAGCAATAACACAAGCAATGCTGTAACCAGTAACGGCAGTAATATTATCCAAACAGTATATGACAACATTAGTGATTTTGTATCTAATCCGTTTAATCTAGGAAATGCAACAACAGTTCCAAATACTACAGCCTCTCCTGCAACTCCTGCAAGGCTCAGTGACTTTACTACTCCCGTTGGCCCACAGACATCTTCTGTAATTTTAAGGCAACAACAAATAAATGACAGAATCCAACAATTACAAAATCAAATTACCAATGATCCAACCAATACAGTTTTAATAAAAGAAAGAGATGCTCTTATTGTAAGACGAGTGCAAGAGACCGGAAAGTAATAATATGACAACACAAAATACAGCATTGCCTATTATTAGCACGTCTGATAACATTGACTTACGAGTTAATGAATATTTTACCACACAGTTTAGTCCCAAGGGTAAATTTACAGACAATGACTATGAACTGGTTAAGAGTTTCTGTGTTAGACGTACTAGTAATGACGAAGCAGCCGCTAGTTTAACCGCAGCTATTTTAAATGCTGTTAACGAACTAGGATTATACGCTAGTGATGTAATTAACAAGTTTGAGAACAGTGATACGAAAGTTACTGTGCCACTGTTGCTCAATGCAAGTAGAAAAGGCACTAGTCTACTTGGGTATATTAATGACAAGACCCCACCAGCAACAGTGCAGCAGCAAGTAAAGACATAAGACATGGCCAATAAATGGGCAAACGGTTTATTTGAAGTTAAGAATCCAGCGAAGTATGCTGGAAATAAGGTTCCCAGATATAGAAGTAGTTGGGAATTTGCGTTCATGCAGTTTGCTGATAATCACCCCAGTGTAATACAATGGGCTAGTGAAAGTATACAGATACCTTATAGAAATCCCTTAACTGGTAAACAAACAATCTATGTTCCTGATTTTATTATTGTGTATCAAAATAAAAACGGAACTCGCCGTGGTGAATTAATTGAGATAAAACCACAGAGTCAGACCATGCTTACAGAAAAAACAAGCCAGAGGGACAAGATGGCGATAGCAGTTAACCATGCTAAATGGTCTGCCGCTGCTAACTTTTGCAAACTTAAAGGGTTAACTTTTAGAGTGGTCACTGAAAATGACATTTTTCACCAGGGTAAAAAGCGTAGATAAGTATTAGTATGACAAAGAAATTAGAATCACTATTTGACCTTGAAGACCACGATACTCCTGAGATAACTGTTGAAGAAAATCTAAGTATTACCAATGAGGACAATACTGGAGTTCTTGTGTTTAAAGAAACTATTATGAGCGAAGTAGATAAAATTGACGCTGCTTTGCCTACTATTAGAGATTTAGAAACTAGTGACAATGAACTAGATGACATTGCCGCCACAGCTAGAAAAACGTTTGATGACCTCATGGATCTGGGAATGAACGTGGAAGCTAGGTTCAGCGGCGAAATCTTCAATAATGCTAGTCGCATGCTAGACACTGCCCTAACAGCAAAAACCAATAAAATTAACAAGAAACTAAAAATGGTTGAGCTACAGTTAAAGAAGGCCACCCTGGATGCAAAGAATAAACAAGATGACCCAGCTAGTGTTGCAGCAGATGGCGAGGGTGTGATCATGGATCGTAACGCTCTTCTTAATGAAATTCTGGGCAAAAAAGCATAAATATAATATAGGATGATTATATAAAATGAAAAGTTTGACACACTACTTAACTGAGAGCGAACGCACTTATAACTTTAGACTTAAGATCGCTAATATGATCGAAGATGAAGTTATGGACAAGTTAGAAACTGCTCTAGAAAAATACGATATGAAGAGTATTAGCAAGCCTAAGAAAACTCCTATCCAAGAACACCCCATGGACTTTCAGACATTATCAAATGCTGAAGTTTACATCATGGATGCAGAGCTACAGTATCCCGCAACAGCGTATCAGTTATACGAATACATTAGCCAGACAGTGGGCATTCCTGCTAATCAGCTAGTTGTAATCAACAAGGATCATCCAGAAGAAATTGCACGTGAAGAAGCACTCAAAGAAGAGGGTGACGAATATGTTACTAAACTTGATGATGCTGAATACACAGATGCTACAAAACATGATGTTGCCAAAGTGTTCGGAGATGAATACAATGCTAACATGTTAAAAGAACTTGAAACTCGCAAATACGAGTTTGCTAAAAAGGATTAATACAATGCACATGATTGATGTAATGAAAAAGTTGCAAGAGATTGCAGAAGATGGTTACAATAACGAAGACATCCAGCGTGGTATTGATGCTGCCGGCAAACACACAGTTGCAGAAGCTCAAAGCCCAGCTCAAAAAGCTGCCTTCCAGAAAATGTTGGATGATGAAGAAGAAGCTGTTGAAGAAGCAGTAGAGGCTGTTGAACTTGAAGAAGGCGGTTCAGGTGATGCTCCTATTAGTAAGATGAGCCGTGCAGAGCTTATTGATTATTTAGGTACCACTGACGCAGAAGTTGCCAACATGAGCGATGACGAATTACGTGATGCAGCAAATGAAAAAACCATGGATATGCAAAGTGTAGATAACAACCAACCAGCAGTGGAAGAAACTGTAGAAGTACCGGTACAAGCACTAGAAGAATTATTACAACTAGCTGGTTACACAGATTATAAATCTAAAGTTGAAGAATACAGCAATGAGCCCGAAGAGGCTGTTGCAGACACTGAAACACAACTAATTGGTCTTAGTGGCGGTTTGAATCGTCCTAAGAAACAATTTGCTAAAGCACAAGATGGCGACAATGCCATGGCGGTTGAAGCAAATGAAACCAATGAATCACAGGAAACTGCTATAGAATCTTTTTACAAAAAATACGATGAATTTGTTCAAAGTTTAAATAAGCAGGATTAATTTTAGTTTGTACTGTGATTCACAACCACACAAAAAGCTGTCGTAAGACAGCTTTTTGTCTTTTAATGTCCTTAAGGAGAAATAAAATGGGAATTATTAATTGGTTAAAAGATAGACTCGCTGAACGTACTAGCTGGGACGGCGGCGTAGTTATTGCAGTAAGTGTTCTTGCTCTAATTGCAAGTCCAATACTAAAGTATGTTGCCTATGCTGGCATAGTATATGGCGCATTCACAATTATTAAAAAAGAAGGTTAATAACCTTTTATTTAATCCTAAAACTTCTCTAGGGCATGGATAATAAAACACTATTATCCATGCTTTTTCTTTCTATAAGTAATATTATGATGGATGAATATACTAGATCATTTCATAGAATTTTTCAAGAAATTAGGCACGAGTCCGGTTATGAAATACCCGAGGAAGTTGAAACTTATGTAGTAATGCTATTATCTAATTATGTGGATAAGCCTGACTTCTTACCTGAAACTAGTTTTGCCGCAGAATTTTCAAAACTAGATAAATTCAGTAGTTTATCAGCAAAACAACTTGGAGATACCTGTTTGTTTTTATCTGGTTTATTTCCTCTTTATGGTCGTAAGTATGGATTAAATAAAACATATTACAAGGACATAGGAAAAAGCAGCTATGACCTAGCCAGTAAACTTTTAAATGAACAGTTATTTTCTGTTCTAGCATGGCAATTTGATTTTATAGCGTCATATATACACTTAGCAACTAAACCTAACATTTTACCTAGGATTATTATTAGGAATTATTAATGTCAAAATCACTGGATGGCGTCTTAATAAAAAGAGCACATCAGCGAGAAAATTATTCAGCTGAACAAATTCAAGAATTTGTTGCTTGTGCTGATCCCGCCACAGGACCAAAATATTTTTTAGAAAAATTTTTTTATATACAGCATCCTGTTAAAGGAAAACTGTTATATTCTCCCTATGAATATCAAACAAAACTAGTAGACACTTATCATAACTATAGGTTTAATATCAATATGTTGCCTAGGCAAACCGGCAAAACCACTACAGCCGCTGGCTATTTGCTATGGACAGCAATGTTTATACCTGACAGCATTATTCTTATTGCTGCTCACAAATATTCTGGCGCGCAAGAAATCATGCATCGCATTCGCTATGCCTATGAATTGTGTCCTAATCATATCCGAGCAGGCGTTACAAGCTACAACAAAGGTAGTATTGAATTTGATAACGGTAGCAGAATTTTAGCACAAGCAACAACAGAAAATACTGGCAGAGGTTTAAGTATTAGTTTGTTATACTGTGATGAGTTTGCGTTTGTGCGACCAACAATAGCCAAAGAATTCTGGACCAGTATTTCTCCAACACTAGCAACAGGCGGTAGGGCAATTATTACAAGCACGCCAAACAGTGACGAAGATCAATTTGCCATAATATGGCGAGAAGCAAACAAGTGCTTTGATAGCTATGGTAATGAAACTGAGATTGGTATCAATGGATTTAAAGCCTATCGTAGTTACTGGCAAGATCATCCAGACCGTGACGAAAAATGGAAGCAAGAAGAAATTGGAAGGATTGGTGAAGAACGATTTAGACGTGAACATAACTGCGAATTTATTGTATACGATGAGACTTTAATTAACAGTATTATCTTAGCCACGCTTAGAGACAACGATCCTATTGAAAGACATGGTAATGTAAGATGGTTCAAAAAACCACAAAAAAGCGGAACATATCTAGTAGCACTTGACCCAAGCTTGGGTACAGGTGGTGATCCCGCTGCTTTACAGGTCTATGAAGTGCCCAGTATGGAACAAGTAGCTGAATGGTGTCATAATAAAACGCCAATACCACAACAAATACAAATGCTGATAAATGTTTGTTCCTACCTTGCTGAAATTACCCAGGACACACAGAGCATTTTTTATAGCGTAGAAAACAATACTATAGGTGAAGCTGCGCTAATCAGCATACAGGAAATCGGCGAGGAAAATATAGCAGGTATATTCCTCAGCGAAAGCAAAAGCCATCAAAATGCCCGTAGATTTCGCAGAGGATTCAATACTACCGCTAGAACCAAACTAAATGCCTGTGCGAAATTTAAAACATTGGTTGAATCAGGTAGGATTAAAATTAACAGTAAAAATCTAATCAGTGAACTAAAAACATTTGTTGCCAGTGGGGGAAGCTATGCTGCTAAAATAGGTGAAACCGATGATCTTGTAATGGCCAGTCTATTGATTATACGCATGGCCGGCGAATTAAAAAGCTATATACCTGAGCTGGATAGCCATATCAGGGATAATACCGATTATGACATTTCTCCCATGCCATTTGTAATTATATAAACTGTTATAAATACACATACAATGACACAAACAATTAACAGAGATTTATTTGACAAAATTAAAGGACGTTTCCGTAACCTCAGTCTGGGCAAAGAAGACGGCACTAAAACATCTCTTCCTCAAGAAGCGGTGTTTTTTGAATTTGATTATGTTAGCGAGGACAAAAGTCTAGGTAGTGTTGTGGTAAGTCTAGTAGACGAAGGTATACTTAAAGTTTACTTTGATGACAAAATAGTTGAAAACGAAGACAACAAGGGCAAGCAAGACTGGTATGATTTTTTGTATGAACTAAGACAGTTTTCAGCAATTAATATGTTAAATTTTGAATCAAAGAATATTAGTAAAACTAGACTTGATAAAAAAGACTTTGAATTTTTGAAAGACCAATACAAGACAGAGGAACAGCTAGCCATGGAAAGTAAACTCTACGGAAGCAAGCAAAAAAGCTATCAAGATCTTAACGGCGCTAAACTAATCGTTAAACACGCCACCACTGTTGACGAAGAAAAAATGGGCGCTCGCAGTAGAAATATTCATGCCATTTATATTGAAAACAGCGAAGGTGAAAGATTTAAGTTTGAAAACAATTATTTGCCGGGTGCTAGAGCAATGGCTCGGCATGTTAGCAATGGTGGTTACCCTAGGGACGAATACGGTCAACACATTTCAGAAATAATGAAAGAAATGACAGAACTAAAACATTTTGTCCGGGCTGTTCGCAACCAAGATTATGTAACAGAAGAAGCACAAGATATTATCGAACGTGCCACTGGTCGTTACTATGGATTAAAAAGCACACTTGAAAGTATTAGTCGGCAACGCGGTTACAAGGACTACTTTGAAAACTATGAACCAACAGAAATTGCCGTTGGCGAGGATGACATAACAGATCTTAAACAAAAACTTACTCGCGAAGTTTTTGATGCAAAATTAGAAAGCACCCTTGGTGCGGTAGGAAAAGCTATGAAATTAACAGAAAAGAAAAAAGGCGAATTCTTTGATTTTGGAAAATGGAGTCGTGCTGCCAAATCAGCGGGAGCCAAGATTGTTGGCAACATCAAAAGTGCACAGGCTAAAATTGGCGATCGTGTAATTGGTGATTGGTCACAGGACGAAGAAGATCTTACCGGACCCAAGATCAGCAGTGATATTAAGGAACCCGGCTATGGCGAAATTAACATGGGTCAATCAGATCGCGGCGAAGAAGGTGAAAGAGGCTATGAAGTTCCAGAAAAACTAAATCTCATGCCCGGCGTTATGCCCGTTATTAAGTCACCAGACACCAGAACATTCATGGCAATGATTCTCAGTGATATCGCTGCTCGTGCGCTAGATGACGAAACATCAATTTTTGCGGCTGACATGTCTGAAAAAATCAGCCACATGGGCGGCACCTTTGGAACAAAAGAAACACCAGAGTTTAAAGAAAACAAAGCAAAAGCGGTTGAACTAATTAAAAAATATATAGCTCAACATAAAAAACCACAAGCAGAAGAAAGTGTAATTAGCACACTTGAACAAGATCCCTTTGAAATGTATGAACAAAAAATTGACGAGATTGCACCTGTTGTTGCTGCGGTTGGTGGAGCATTAGCCCGCGGTGCCGCTTTTGCGGCTGGTAAAGCTATTGCTTCAAAAGCTATAAACGCAATGTCATCCGACGAGGATGATGATGAAGTTAAAGAAGCAGCGAAACCAGATTACCTGGATTTAGACAAAGATGGCAACAAGAAAGAACCCATGAA
>Ga0208161_1001442_pt1 | contig 12648 bp, 8 predicted proteins | sample CB_VirMetaG_3_FD_184538 | JGI IMG/M metagenome (GOLD analysis project Ga0208161, IMG submission 184538) | Freshwater to marine saline gradient viral communities from Chesapeake Bay - CB_1508_1S Viral MetaG (SPAdes) (version 4) | ecosystem: Environmental > Aquatic > Marine > Coastal | place: USA... | reverse complement strand
TCAGGCTTAGGGAAGTTTAGCAGTAAGTCGCGGTAATATTCATATTGCTTTTGACGCAGTTTAATTTCACGCAGCAAGCCTTCGCTAATGGAGTTAGTGAGCGAATCGAACTTGTCTAGAATGGTAACAATGCGAGCTTGTTCTTCTGGTGAGGGTACAGGGATTAAAATCTTAGCTAAATTATCAGCATTTACTCGCCTTACTTTTGTGCCAGTTATATATGGCGATTTCTGCTTCTGAAATTGCTCGGTTTGAAAAAAGTAAGCAACATATTTCGGGTTTAAATTATGCCTGTAAATGCAGGCATCACTACTTACTGCAATATCTTCTTTTCCAAGCCAAGCAACAGCCTTGCAGACATCTTCATCATTCTCGCTTGTTGTAGCTATAACTAAATCACCTGTTTTGGCTATACGTGCTTTTTTAGCAAAGTCTTCCGAAACAAATGATTTCGTTTCATGGGCGTATGTGCCGTAATACGTGTAAACTTGACCATAGTGAATGCAGCCAACGCCCGTTTCGGTAAAGTCTTTTTTCTGCAATCCGCCACCACGAATAAACGCGCCTATATCGTCTTGTCCCATTGGTAAATGAGGCACTTCGTTTTCATCAAATGTGAATAATTGTTCACGATAATAGTTGTATTGTTTTTTACGCATGGTAAGCTCGGCGGTAAGCTCGGCGGTAAGGGAGGTAAATGCGTCCAAAATCCGCACAATCTCCGCCTGAATCTCCAGCGACCTCGATGGATCATCAGGGCATGGGATGGGGATTTGAAGTTTTTTAACAATGCCTGCGTTTATGTTTGTTTGAGAACCAGACCCAAGTGATTTAATGTATTCATATTGCATAGCCAAAAAGTGAAATACATAACGATAATCTGCTATTTCTGCATCAAGCTGAATATTTGCACACGCTTGGTTTGTAGCCATGGGAATTTTGTTTATTCCAATTTTCCCAACTGTTGCGCCATACATTGCTAAGATCACACAATTTTCAGGTATCCACTTTGCGCTAGAATTTTTTAAACCTGCTTCAGTGATTTTTACGCCTGTTTCCCAAATTTCATCAAAATCCACCTCTTGAGTTCGTAGCCAAGGGATATTTCCATCATAATATTCAGAAACCCCTGTTTTAGGCGTGCCACCAGAAGAAATTTTTATAGTAATTTCTTCCAACGGCAACCAAGCCACATCAGCACCATCTAGCAATTTTTCTAAATAGCTCATGCCTCAATCTCCGCTACAATGGCATCAATATCGGTACGTAGCTGGTCAATCTTGCTAACGGTGGTTTTGATTTCGGCATTGAGGTCGGTGATATTAACCACCTCGCGGTTATCCTTCGCTTCCACGTAAGAGCTAACCGAAAGGTTATAATCACCCGCTACAATCTTTTCATATGGCACGGTTTCGGCAACGTGATCGACTTTTTCCTTGCTGTCGAACATCTCCATAATCTTGTTGATATGGTCATCTTCCATAAAGTTGTTGTTCGTGCCTTTTTTGAAGAACTCTTCACCGCTGGCATCAATAAACTGAATGTTGTTGTCCTTTTTGTTTTTGGCCAGCACCAGAATAGTCACGGCAATGGTAGTACCAAAAAACAGATTAGGCGCAAGCGAGATCACCGTTTCCACAAAGTTATTATCTACCAGATATTTTCTGATTTTCTGTTCCGCTCCACCACGGTAAAAAATGCCAGGAAAGCAAACAATCGCCGCACGCCCTTTGCTCGATAGATAACTTAATGCATGCAGCACAAAGGCAAAATCAGCCTTAGACTTTGGCGCAAGCACCCCAGCTGGCGCAAAACGGTCATCGTTAATCAGAGTCGGGTCATCCGAGCCTATCCACTTCACCGAATATGGCGGGTTAGAAACAATGGCATCAAACGGCTTATCATCACCAAAATGCGGATGGATAAGCGTATCACCCAGCTCAATTTCAAACTTGTCGTAATTGATATTATGCAAAAACATATTCATCCGCGCCAAGTTGTAGGTAGTATGATTAAGCTCCTGACCGAAGAAGCCATCTTCTACAATATGGGCATCAAAATGTTTCTTGGCTTGTAGCAACAACGAGCCAGAACCGCAGGCGGGATCGTAAATCTTATTAACCGTCTTTTGCTTGTGCATGGCAAGCTGCGCAATCAGCTTCGATACATGCTGTGGGGTAAAAAATTCACCACCCGATTTACCCGCATTGGCTGCATAATTTGAAATAAGAAACTCGTAAGCATCACCAAACAGATCGATCTGACTTCCATGGAAATCACCAAACTCCAGCCCTGCAACGCCTTTTAGCACATCCGCAAGGCGTTTATTCTTTGCCGTTACAGTATTACCAAGGCGATTGCTTGTAGTATCAAAATCAGCAAACAGGCCTTTGATATCGCTTTCAGATGGGTAGCCATTGGCCGATGCTTCAATTTCAGCGAAGATTTTGGCTAAGTCTGTGTTCAGGCTCTCATTGGTGTTTGCATTCTTAGAAACGTTCACAAATAGCTGGCTGGGATAGATAAAATAGCCTTTGGTTTTGATGGCATCGTCTTTTATCTCTGGCGTAATTACATCATCAGACATCTTTGCATAGTTGATGCTTTCGTCATCGGCTTCGATATAGCTAGCAAAATTTTCACTGATAAAGCGATAGAACAGAGTGCCTAGAACATATTGCTTAAAATCCCAACCATCGACCGAGCCTCTAACATCATTGGCTATTTTCCATATTTGGCGTTGCAGGGCTTTGCGTTGTTCATTACTTGTCATGCTTTGCTCGTTGTTTTTAAAAAATGTTTATCAAATCAATCCATCAACCACAATATCCGCTTTAACCAACGGTATAAATTCTTGAAGGTCTTTTTTTATCCCATTTAGAATTAAAAAGCGAGGGCAAACATCCTTGCCTTCCAGAGCTTTTGCATCTGCTTTTATTCTATACCATTGGTGATTTTTAAGGTTTAGAGCCATTCTTGCACCCCTGACACCAAGCTTTTGACAGCTAACTATAAAGCCGATCAGTTCCATTATTTTATTAGGGCGTTTTCGCGGAAAGGCTGTCTGAATAGCATAAACCAGCTTTTCAATATCCTTGGTGTCAATATTTAGCATATAAAGGCCATCGGTTATGATCCTCCAGTAATGCAACAATACCGCTCTTGAAATATCCGCGCTAAATAAGTTATTCAAAGTGCATTCTATTTCAAGGCCAAGGGTTTTTAATACAGGCTTTACCTTCCTGCTAGTTAGCCTTAGTTCAAGGCGCAGAACTTCTGGCTTTTGCTTGTGTTGTGAAAAAAGGTCAACCATATTATCATAATCATTTTCAATGCCGCGTTTTGTACCGTATTTTGAAGCCTGCTCTAAATCCTTAACTTTATCATAGATTGCAATTTCATAGGTGCTGGCATGGTATTTGACCATTTGCCCGCCATTCCTGAAATCGGTCTGGGTTAAATCCAGTTTGCTTGATAAGTCGAGTTTCTCTAAAGCCTGAATCAATAGAAAGCAGGGAGTTGATCTATCCAGTAATATGTTCTTGCTGTAATGGATCATGCTGGTTCTGGCATTTAACAAAAGCTCATAAGTCGTTTCTATGCCCATGCTTTGCAATGCTTCGTGTAGAGCCTCTAAAACCAGCTTTAAATCATCGCTGCTACTTAGCTCCTCAAAGTTATTACCAAACACCATCTTTGGGGCTGAAAACTCAATTTTAAGCCATATAGAAAATGAGTTCTTAGAATAAGGGCGTTTAAAAAGAGTTAGGCGTGGTTTATATCCTGTCACTTTTTCTGCTTTAGTAGGATTATAAACAGCCTTTAGCATGGCTGCACCACCGAATGCAGGGTTACGTACTAAAGAAGCATGAGGGCTAAACCGTTCAGGATGCTTAATCCTAAAATCCTTATCAGGCAGTGATATTGCTATTGTATCCAGCATTGTTGTTTACCTTGTTCATTACATCGTTCAGTTTTTTAAAGATAGCGCCCTCAAGAGCTTTTCCAGCCACGCCATTTATGGGATGAAAGACATTCCCTTGGTGCATTCCAGAATTTTTGGTTGGATAGGTCAGCCTGAATCCACCATTAAGTTTTTGATGTATTGCTATGCTGCCTAAATACAAGGCATCATCGACAACAACGGATGCAAAGCCGATAAGTCCATTTTTGGGCTTTATCAGGGCAATATTAACTTCGCTAATTTTCATGGTTATTACCTTTGTTTTTAAGGGGATGGATGGGATGAATCAAAAAAAACGATCTTTTCGCGCTCATTGACTTTGATAAGCAACGACATAAAGCCAGCGAGGTTGTGGAATGCCTCGTTTGTGTCCTGCTGGCTCAATGGCTCATCAGTGTACTGGTTCAGTGTTTGATTAAATTTCTTTAAATCTGTCATTACTTGCATCTGAGTTATTAACTAGATGCAGTATGACTTATTGGTGTCGCATATGTATAACCATGCGCTAGTGATAATATATGACCACTAGAGGTTATACATTATGCTAGTTCGGTTTCTTTTGCTGATTTATAGGCTTTATAATGCTCATTACACCACCCATAGAAGGTAGGTTTTTTCCAGTCATTACATTCATATTCGCTGTTTTGATATGGCTGGAATGAAGCTAACAAACTAGAATGTTTTTCTTCTATTACGCCAGCTACTTTATTGCATAGTTGGTTTGCTGAGGAATAACGCTTTTTAGCAAGTTCGGCTTTGCAAAGTTCCTCAACTTTATCTCTTAGAGGTTTATATGCCTGATATGAATTTTCACCGCCTTTACGCTTTTCGGCTTTATAAAGGTTTTCAGGTGATTCCAGTCCGTCAAACCAATCTGGCTTCATGTCCAAGTCAAAGAATGATTGCTGCGCTTCCTCAGCGCAAGCGTGAATCTCAACAATTTTGCAATTGTCCTCTTGCTTATCCAATATACGCTTTAACTGGTTTGATTGCTTATTACCAAAGTTCATAACTACATAAAGACTTCTTTTTGCTTTACCTTCATTATACAGACTATTTTGCTTGTCATAGCTCTTTTCTAGCCCTGCGAAATTATCAGAATGCTTAATCTGAACGGTTACGCTGCATTTCTTTGATACCGAAAAAACATAATGAATCTGCTTCGTTTCCTGATTAAAGAACCTATCAACGCTTATATTGCTGTCTTGAGCTATAAGCCAAGTGTTACTTACCATATAGAACAGCATTTGCGAATATAGCTCATTTACATGCTTTAAGTCTGAGCCATGCTCAGTCCAAAATATCCGCCATAAATCCTGACGCTCAATTAGGTCTTTAAAGTGCGCAATAACTTCCTCAACAGCCTCAAATAAAGCCACCTGTTTTTCTTCAACTGATTTGATTTTATTAAAGGTCTGAGGTGTTATAAATTTCTTGCTATCTTCAAGCCACCTACGCAATCCCTGATAGTCTTTCTCAATGTCATAATGGTCAAGGGTGGTATCTTGGAGTGTCTTTAATACCGCAAAGAAAAAGTCTTTATCAGTTTTTATAAACTCAAGGATTGATTCTTTCTTTTGAGCCTTATTACATTCAAACCACTCCTTGCCAATATGTTCATTTATTCCATTCCTCAAGATCCTATTCTCGGAGGCAACTTTTGTAACCCAATCATCAAAAGTATCCGCCATCGGCAGGTTAGATAATACATCGTTGGGTAAAAGCTTAACAGGGCATTTATAATAAGGATTCCACGGCAAAACATACTTACCTTGCATGTAAGTTCCTTGTATCCCTAATTCTTTCATAGCCTCAACGGTAAACTGACAAATTTCATCATCAATAATGGTTTGTGTCATATCGCTTACAATATCAGCTCCTATGCCTTCCTCAAGCAAAGGCAAAAGTTGAAATATCTCTGGGTCATCTCTTGCTAGGTCAACAATCTCTTTTGCGCTTTGTAGAATTTTCTCGTTTAGCTCCCTGCCTGAGCCGCTACCGTTTATTGAGTCAGAGCCATAACCTATACAAGTTGCTTTGTATTCTGGAAATTTGACCCTCTCTTTAGCTGCACGCCATGGCTTGTCGCCTTCTTCTTTTGACGCCTTTATTAGCTTTAGTAGCTTTCGGAAAAACTCATTATAGGTTTCAAATGATGCTTTAATTATAGGGTTAGAACTTTTCTTAAGCAAAAGTGGCTCAACAAAAAGCTTAGTGTCAAAATTTAGGACAGGGTTGAATATTCCGAGGTCAGATAATTTTTTCTTATCAATCTTAAAATGCTTGGCAAATGAAATCGGCTTTATCTTTTCGGTCATTACGTTTTTCGACTTTTTAAAATGGTGCGTTTAATATACTACAAAAATAGCTATTAAACAAACCTATACCTTAAACCGCATCCGTTCCGCTTCGCTTGCTGCTTGGGGGGCAGCTACGCTACACGGATGCTCAACGCAATATCGATCTCTAACAAGGATTCAAACTGGCGACTTCCTTTTATAATCTACGCTGTGCAGGGGCTGGAATATGACTGAACATAAACAGAATATCCTTGCAGTATTCAGTTCGAAGTATGTCAAGAGTTGGGAGCCATTTTTGACAAGAGGCTAAATCAGCAAACAGATGGAACGGTGTACGCAAGGTATAGACTAGCTTTGAGCCTTCCAATTCCAAGTTCGAAAACACATATCCTAGCAATTGGCGTTTTTCATCATTTGTCGAACTGGCAAATATATCATATGCGTGTGAAGCCAAGGAAATCAAAGAGCTTAGGGCTATTTTAAATTGTTCGTTTCCTTTGTGGTGCTGTTCTAACTGTTGGTTAATTTCTTGCTGTCTGTTGATCAGTTGAGATAGCTTATTGTTATATATGTCCTTAGTAATACTCTCATCGATTAAAAGGTCTGTTAGTCGATCTTGCTTTCTGGCTATATCTTCGCTTTCTTTATGAAGGCTTTTTATAGATTGATGGTAAAAGTCTTTTTCCGATTCATGCGACTTTCTTAAATGACCAACCATTTCAGCCCAAACATTGCTTGGAACCTGAATTGATTTTAATGCAGCCTCTATTTGCTCTATAACAACATTCTCATTAACCCATATCTTCTTTTTAGGGTTAGCAGGGTCATAGCATATCAAATAGGTGTATTTACCCTTCTTAAGGTCGCATGTTACTGTATGGCCTGTTGTAGCGCATTTTAAAAGCCCTCTTAACAAGAAAGGCTCTTTAGTTTCAGTAACAGCCCTTTTAGTATTCCTACCGTTCATCACATCCTGACACTTATCGAAAATAAGCTTGCTGATTAATGGCGTGTAAATATGCGGCACTATCTGCCCTTTGGCTTTCATATAGCCGTAATAGAAAGGATTCTGTAAAACTAAGCTAAAAGTCTGTTTACTTACCTTATCGCCTTTTTTAGTGGTTAATCCCCATGTGCTGGCTTTGCGTATTAATTCAGCTTGTGAAAAAACACCAGTTGCAAACTCTTCAAATAAACGCTTAATAAGAAAAGCGCGTTCAGGATCAGGAATAATGGTTTTGCGTCCAGTGTCAGGATCAACTGAGTTTAAATAGCCAATTGGTGCTGGTCCGCTCCATTCCCCATTGCTGATTTTATGCTTTATACTGCGTTTAACGTTATCTGAAAGCTGGTCTGTATATGACTGAGCCATAACAACGCCCATATTCCACATAAGCTTCTGAGTGCTGTTAGCATCCTTTGATAATACGTTACCTTCTTTGACAAAGTGTAGTTCAATTAAATCTTTTTCTAATAGTTCGTTAAAAATAGGTGTTTCACGAAAACTACGCTGCAGCCTATCAACTGTATCAACAACTATAGCAATGCGCTCTTTCTGCTTCTTTACGAACTCAATCATGCGTGTAAATTCAGGACGCTCACCTTTTGTAGATGATTCAATTATCGTAAATTCTTTGGTAATCTTTAAGCCCTTACGCTCTGCATATAGCTTTAGATTGGCGATTTGTGCATCAAGGGAATGCCCGTCTTCTTGTTCCTTACTGGAAACACGTGCTAGGATTACAGCTTTCATTATTATTACTCCGTTCAGATAGGAGTTCGAATTTAATAAAATTTAGTCGAACTTGCAAGGAGTAGTTTAAGAATTTTAAATTTGTCCGCCAACACCTTTAAACTTCTCAACAAATGCTGAAATCTTTTGGAATACATTCTGTTTTTTAGATAAATACTGAGGATTTAGTGGACTAATTTTAGGCAGAATTGCATTTAGCTCAGTTCCGCTATCACTTACAAATTCGCGTTTGACCGAATTGGTAATATAACGCTTTGCAGCTTCGGTGTTTAGGTTTTCAGAATTAATTAGTTCTTCAGCCTCACGTTTTTGTTCTGCTTGGGCAAAGGTAAAGAAAGTGTCAATTACGCTTGCCTTATCACCCAGTTTATCAAGATCAGTTTGATTGATAAAATCTACGATAAGTCCTTCTTTAGCACGGTTGCCGATACTAGCACGAATCATACGACGTACATTTTCAACGAGTGCAGCCTTATCCTTTACTTTTTTATTGTTCTCAAAAATCTGTTCCAAGATATAATCTAGGTTAATTTCTTGCGATTTAAGAAGATCGACCTCAAAAACGACATCATCCCAGTCAATTTTTGATTCTTCTTGCGTCTGGGCATTCTTTTCCCTGCGCAGCCAATCTCTAATATCGTTATATGTGGATCGGTAATCCTGCAATTTACGTTCAGCTGGTATTTTGATAGATTCTAGTGCGGCTAAGTCTTCATCACTTAGGTGATGCTCTGATTTAAATGCCTCGACCGCTTCAGCATCATGCAAATCAATGTTTTGTAAGTCTTTTAGGCTTGTGAATTCATCATAATTATGCAGAACGTTTTCTACGCGTAAGTATTCACCAAATAGTTTGGCAAATGCCTTCTTATCAGATTCTTTGATGATTTCTTCGGGGTTAGGATAACGCTGCTCTAGCTCCGTTACAACATCTATAAAACCACGCCTTGCCTCACCAGTTTCAGTGTCGCTGAAGCCTTCCATGTATTCTTTGTAGCTTTTTTCTAGCACCACATTCTTAGTGTTTTTATCACCAAACAAGGTAATAGCATCGACGGTCGCTTTTTCAAGGTCGCGGAAGGTAACAATATTTCCAAATGTTTTAGTAGCATCATAAATACGGTTTGTTCGTGAGTAAGCCTGCATCAAGCCGTGGTAACGCAGGTTTTTATCTACGAATAAGGTATTGAGAGTTGGGGCATCAAAGCCCGTCAAGAACATACCAACCACAATAATCAAGTCTATTTCTTTTAACTTAACACGCTTAGCTAAATCGCGATAGTAGTTCTGGAAACCTTTACTATCTACGCTGAAGTTAGTCTTAAAATAAGCGTTATAATCGTCTATAGCCGCGGTCAAAAACTCTTTGGCACTTCTATCCATGGCAGAGACTTCAAAACTTTCATCTGTAATCTCACCGACTGCATCTTGTTCTTCATTGGCTGCAAATGAGAATATGGTAGCAATTTTAAGTGGCTTATCACTATCGGCCTGCAATGAGTTAAGCGTTTCGTAGTACAGCTTTGCTGCATCCACACTACTCACAGCGAACATCGCATTAAATCCCTTGTTACTACCCTGTAAGCGATGGGTTTTGTGGCGATAGTTGTTTATAATATACTCTGATATTTCTCGGATACGTTCAGGGTGTAGTAATGCTTTCTTGTTTTCCGCAGCACTTAATTTGTCTAAGTCCTGTTCAGTTTCAATAGCCTTAAACTGCGGGCGTACATCGTTATAATCCACCTTAAATTTAAGCACCTTTTCATCACGGATGGCATCGGTGATAACGTAAGAATGCAGCTCACGCCCGAACACGCTGGCGGTAGTATCCGCGCCCAGAGCATTTTGCGGAAAGATTGGCGTACCCGTAAAACCAAATTGATAATAGCGTTTGAATTTCTTTTTTAGGTTCTTTTGAGCTTCACCAAACTGGCTGCGGTGGCACTCATCAAAGATGAAAACCACTTGCTTGTTATAAACTGCAAGATCACTTTCGCTTTTCATCAGATTGTTAAGCTTCTGAATGGTGGTTACAATGATTTTATTATCGTCTTTATCCAGATTGCTCTTTAAGCCAGCCGTGCTATCTGAGCCATTCACGCTATCAGGTGAAAAGCGTTGATACTCCTTCATAGTCTGATAGTCGAGGTCTTTACGATCCACCACGAAAAAGACTTTGTCGATAAAGTCCAGTTCGGTTGCCATGCGCGCGGCTTTAAAACTGGTTAGCGTTTTACCTGAACCCGTAGTATGCCAGATATATCCGCCACTTTCTGACTTGCTCCAAGTTTTAGCTTCATATGAACTGTTAACCTTCCACAAGATACGCTCGGTAGCAGCTATCTGATAAGGGCGCATGATAAGCAACGTATTGCTAGCATCAAATACCGAATAATGTAGTAGTACATTAAGCAGAGTGTTTTTCTGAAAGAAGGTGGCTGTAAAGTCTTTGAGGTCTTTAATCAGGCTATTATCGGCCTTCGCCCAGTTCATGGTAAAGTCGAAGCTGTTTTTATTACGCTGCGTAGTATTGGCAAAATAGCGCGTATCAGTGCCATTTGAGATAACAAATATTTGTATAAACTTATAAAGTGAACTTTCACTGTTAAAGCTCTCTTTGCTATAGCGGTGTATTTGGTTAAACGCCTCGCGAATAGCTACGCCGCGTTTCTTCAATTCAACCTGAACCAGAGGCAGGCCGTTAACCAAAATAGTTACATCGTAGCGATTGGCATGTCTGCCTACTTGCTCAAACTGCTTGATTACTTGCAGTTTGTTACGGGATATATTGGTTTTATCAACTAAATAAATGTTTTGAATTTGACCATTATCAAACACAAAGTCATGAATATAGTCATCATGAATTTTGCGGGTTTTATCAACAATTCCTTCACTTGGTTTGTCTAAATAAGTTTCTACAAACCTTCGCCATTCGCCTTCTGTAAATTCAACATTGTTAAGGGCTTGCAGTTGCACGCGCACATTGGCAAGCATGGCTTCTGGAGTGTTTAAGTTGGGTAAGAATTCATAGCCCTGAGCCGCTAAATCGGCAACAAGCTCACGTTCTAAGTCATTTTCGCTCTGGTAACTATTGGCAACCTCCCAATCGGCTGTATATTTATCAAGAACGATAAAACGATTTGATTCAGCTATGGGTTTAGTTAGCTCTTGCATTTGTGTCTTCCCTAAGTTCTGAAAAACCATACATCTGAGTAAAGTCTTTAATTAATTTTATGAATTTTTCTTTATCTTTATCTTGTAGATCCGTGACCTCTTCACCCGCATGAGCAGAATGGCTATATAGATTCAACATTCTGTTCATCACATCTCGATCGTCTTCAGGCAATTTCTGAAGTAGTTCATTCCATTGTTTATAGCCCAAGAAAGTGGCTGTTTTCTCTAATATGTTTCTTAGAAAGTTAAAGTGATACTTTTCAACCTGTTCGATACCTTGCAGTTTTCTAAGTTCGGATAGTAAAAATAAATGATATGAGAACGGGCGGTCATTTACACCTGAATCTATTATTTGAAATGTACCATCAGCATGTTTTTTTAAGATATATTTTGCAGATTGTTCTTTTTTGTAAATTTTCCCTATGTTCACATCCGATTTTTTTCCAGAAAGGTCATTATTAAACTCATTATACAGCACATTATAAAAAAGGGGGTTGTGTGTGCTAATAATAAATTTTACTCCCTTGCCATCTTCATACGTACTAGATTTAATCAATTTGGCTAGGCTAACTGCTAAATCTATCAAATGATTGTCATCTAGTGAACTTACAGGATCATCAATAAATACGTATTCTAATTCATCAAACTGATTATCATCGCGCTTATTTTTATCAGGCTCCTTTAATATATTTATAACTTCATCAAACAACGTATAAAAAATACTCCAAATGAAGTTGCTTTCTTCGCCTTTAGAAATTTTTATATTCTCAAGACTGTGAAAAACTAAATTGTTACCATCACTATCTGCTAGATCAGAGCCTTGGTCATCTGTGAATTTGTTCATTTCAGATATTCTAAAGCTAATATTGCTTTGTTCTATATTAAATTCTGGCTTTACAGATGAATTAGCAAATTTTTGAAAATTATCAATAATCCTTCTATCAAGCCCCTGATCTTTAAGAATCCAGTCGGTAAATGAATTAGGCTGAATTATTAGCTTGGGCTCGGCATCAAATTCTAAATCATTATCCCAATAGAACAAATCTTCAGTATGAGCATTGTAATAGAGAATTTTGTTGCGCGTTTGTCTGATTTCATCAAAGTTTTCGACTTCATCGGCGTTTTCCAAATCATCAATCTTAGGAGATATGAGTTTTTTAAACTCACGCGAAAGGCGCGTTTTACCCGAACCATTAAAGGCATAGATCAACTGTACCTTTTTATTGGCGTCTTTTAGTTGCTTGGCGATTTCGGTGAGTGTTTTGCTCATACTATGCTGCTACCTCTTCAGGCTTAGGGAAGTTTAGCAGTAAGTCGCGGTAATATTCATATTGCTTTTGACGCAGTTTAATTTCACGCGGCAAGCCTTCGCTAATGGAGTTAGTGAGCGAATCGAACTTGTCTAGAATGGTAACAATGCGAGCTTGTTCTTCTGGTGAGGGTACAGGGATTAA
>Ga0208161_1001441_pt1 | contig 12652 bp, 31 predicted proteins | sample CB_VirMetaG_3_FD_184538 | JGI IMG/M metagenome (GOLD analysis project Ga0208161, IMG submission 184538) | Freshwater to marine saline gradient viral communities from Chesapeake Bay - CB_1508_1S Viral MetaG (SPAdes) (version 4) | ecosystem: Environmental > Aquatic > Marine > Coastal | place: USA... | reverse complement strand
TACCGCTGCCTGCCTGCCTGCCCTTCTTAAAACACAAAAGCCCCGGACCGCTTTCATCTGGTCCGAGGCTCTCTCACTCGTGGGCCACTTTCTTGGGGGCTGGTTGCCTTAATTTCTTATTTCTAGGCTCTAGGCTGTTTTCAATCTTTGTTCGCTTAAATCGCTTATTTCGGCCTCATTGAGCATCGCCAAAATTACTTCTTGCGTAGTGAGAAGTAGAGTACGACAATTAGAATAATAATTCCGACTGCTCCGGCTATCAAAACGCCTGTATTTGATCCTTGCGATTGGCTTGTTTCTTTTGGGTTTCCTAGAATTGAATCTGTAATACCTGAAACGCCTGAAAGACCTGTGCTTATCAATGATTGAAGCCCTGTTGCCGCTGATTGAATCCCTGTTGGTTGTCCGGTCAAAGCTCCTACTGCCTTTCTTTCTTGTCTAGCTTTTACGCGCTCGGTTCTGTTTTCTTGCCAATTATCGAATGCGCTACTTATTCCGCTAAAAATTCCCATGTCTTAAAAATTTGCTGTTGGTTTAATTGTCTTTGATTGTTTTGCTTTTACCTTTTGAAAACTTCCAGAGTTAAAAGCGAAAACTGCATTGTCTTTTGATACATCTAAATTACTTCCAGGTTTAACGTCTGTGTTTACGTTCATGTCTGGTAAAACTTCTTCTTTAGCTAATTTTACTAAATGCTCCGCGTATTGCGTTTGCTTCCTTACATCTTCTATTGATACACCGGGCGCGTTTTCTTTTACTGCTTTTGCCATTTGATCGGCTGTCTGCATGGCGTTAATTGCCAGAGCTTCCCGGTCCGCTTTATTTTCAGGTACATAAACTTCTTGCCCTTTGTAAGTAGTCCTTACTTCTTTTTTTTGCGCTTCTTCTTCACTTACTTTTCCGGGCTTAATTTTTGAAATTAAAAACAAGCCGCCTAGAATACTTCCGACGATTACAAATGGGTTCATTTCTTTAGAATTACGATTAACACAATAATTAAAATAATACCGGCTAAAGATACATAAATAAGAGTGTTATTAGACTGCTCTGGTTTTTGATTTTTCCCTTGTCTTAAAGTAGATATCCCAGAGGCTATGGCACTAAATGTGGCCGGGTCAAAAGTTTTATTTCTTCCTTGCATAGTAGATAATAGCTACGATGATTAAAATGGCTACAATTGCGCCTCCTGCGTATAACAAAGTATTGTCTTTTTGGTCTGCTTCGGTTTCCTTTTCCTTTCCTAGTCCTTGTAAACTGGTTGTGAAGCTTGTAGCCTTTTCAATAAAACCGGTTAAATTACTTCCAATATTTGAAAAGGTTGCCATGATACCGCGTCTGGGTTTGGTCCTTTCACTTGTTGCCGTATTGTTAGGCGTTTGAAGTAAGGGGTCGTTCATTACTGTAGGATCGTATATGTTCATTTTGCAAAGTGTTTAATGATTAAAAACGAAATAAGATAAGCAATAATTAGTTTAGCAATGTCGCTTATCATTTTACCTTGTAGCTTTTCATCACTTCCCTTTTTTTTAACTTCCATTTCATAAGGTGTTATTACTTGCTTCATACTACCTAGATTTTCTAAATGCGATAAAGCCAATGATAGCAAGCAAAATAATTGCACCGCCTATATAATAAGGCATGTAGTTTTTCGGTTTCGGCTGTTCTTCTTCTTTTTTTCTTTCGATTAGTTGCCTAGCTCGGTCGAGAATTGAATTCCCGGAGCCTCCTGCTCCTGTTGGATTCGTGTTTGCCTCTGGTGGTGTGCTTCCTATTGATTGGTCTTGGGATTTTCGTTGTCTTTCGGCCTCTGCTTGTTTTTCTTGTTCAAGTCGTTTTTTTTCTTGCCTAACAAACATTTCATTTTTTATAAGTTTGTCGAATTCTTTTAGTTGTCTGGGCGGGTTTCCTCTAAATGCGGGATTTGAAGCCATAAGAGTAATGGCGGATGAATATTTCATCAAAAGCTCATTTGAAGCTTTTTTAATTGTCGCCTGTGGGTTGGAACTTAGGGCGTTTAATTCAGATGCCGTAACAAATTTTAAGGGATCGTATGCGCTCATTTTTTGCTAATTACTGTTTTTAAATAAATGAATACCAAAAGTAAAATTAAAAGTCCGCTAAAAATTAAGATTTTTTTTTTGTCGGACTTGTGTATTCGCCAAAATACATATCTACTTCATCCTTTCTTCGTTTAACAAGCCCGGGCAAAGTGATTTTTACGCCTCCTACTGTTCCCTTATTCCAGAGCTTCCAAGCGTTTGAAATACTTTCTTTTGTTGCGTTTTGGTTAATTAATCGAAGTACTGTTGAATTTTTAAAAGCCCCAGATCCAATATTAAAAACTAGACTTACCAAGGCATCAAATTTATTTTGATTTATAGGTACTTTAACAAGCGTTTTTACTGTGTTTTCGCGGCTTGTTAAGTCATCCATTAATAGCTGTGTAGCTTCCTGCTCTGTTAGGGTTTTGGTCCTTAAATCTTGCTCGAAGCTTCGTATTACATGGCCGTAGCCTATTGTTAAAATACCAACTGGGTCGATATATGCATTTGGCTCGAAATTCTCATGCAATTTAATGAAGTCAATGCCTTGTTTACTTGTTTTCATGTACCTTAAAATAATGCTTTAATTAATGCTTCGAGTTCCTCAAATGATAGTTGGCCTTTGCCGTATAAAAACATCGAATATAAAAGAGCTATTGAGCTTCCTGCTGAAACTATTAAACGAGTATAGTCGATTTTTCCGGGTTCTGGGGTTTGGCTGTCGATATTTGCTTTTATCGGTCCTATAATTGGCAAGCTGTCGGCAATGCCTGCGGCAATGCTTTTCACTTTCTTGGCTATTGTGATAGATTTTAAAACGCTCATTTTTTTGATTTTTCTATTTGTAAAAGTAATTCTTTGTTGGTTTGTTTCTGTTCATCAATCATCATTAAAATAAATTCCTGCGAAACCTGCTGTTTGTGGATTATTTCAGTTTGTTTTTGAACAATGCTTTCCAATCTGTCTGCCTGTTTTTTTATCGTTTCAAGTTTTTCATTTGTAGCACCTTGAAAAGCTCCAAGGCCCAAAATAGCCAGAAACATAGTCGAAGCTAAGCCTATTAATTGGCCTAGGTTTACAATTGATTTAAAGTTCATTTTCTTGTGGTAAATAGTTAATTTTAGTTTTGATAATTTGCCCGGATTTTAAGACTTTTATAACTTCCTCTAAACATCTTTGATCGCTCCAAACTGTTAAATGTGGCCCTGTGAAATGCAAACATCTTTCATTCGTAAGAATCTTTTTTACCTGCGTTTCAAACCTGAAATAAACGTCCACGCCACGTTGAATACCTAGCGTTACATCCGCTACTTTTTTGTGAAAGCGAATATTTGTGGCATCTACAAAATTGCCTTTTTTGTCTAGTTCTATTCTCATGGGTTTGGGGTTGTTGGTTGTGGTAATATAGCGCAAATTACGGCATAGTTTCGAAACTCAGTCAAAGATTTTTGGTCAAATGCTGTTTGCGCTCTATTTCTAAGAGCTACTCTATAAAACCAAGTTGTAAAATTTGGCCCAGTTGTAGATGAAATAAAATAATGATTGCCAGAAACATTGTTAGGTGTTAAACCTGCTGCATATTGAATGGTTGATTGATTAAAGTCTATTATAGGCAAAGTCATAATAATTTCAAACGGAGGTACATGATAATCCGAATTTCCTAAGGGGTCTGTGTATGCTACTGCATCGCTCAATAGGGTACTATAAAGTTTTGGGTCGTTTCTAAAGTTTGGGTCATCGATAACGTGAGGCCACCTAATACCACTTAAATTATCAATAGCGACATTATTACCATAAACTTGAAGTCCGTTTTCATCAGTCCATCTGTCTTTATTTCCGAATGGATTATTGTACATAAGGGTATTACCTGTGGGGTCAGTTGCAAAATCTAATATCTGAGTTCTTACTTGTACGCCTGAAGCTGTAGTTTGATTGAAGTTATTAAAAACTCCATTTGCTAATTGCCAACCCGCATCATAAGTATCATAAGATATAAGTTGGTTTGGTTCATTAGGCCTTTGATACAAAGTAATTAACGGCAAAGATCCACCACCACCAGATCCAACAAAATAAACGCCTTTCATCTATTAATACAGAATTATAATTTTGTCTGTATCAACTACAGATAGTGCGCTAATTGTTTTGGGGCGAATAGGTAAAACGCTGCCGGCCTTACATCCTGTAAAAACGTGAGCTAGACCTAAAGTATCGACAAACGTAATATCGCAATCAATACCTATAAAAATACCTTGTATGGCTCCCTGTTCGCCTAAATTAGCATTGAAGCCACCTAAGTCTTGAAGGCTTCTAAATTTTGAGCTTGTTTCTGAAAAAATACCGTTTGCAGACATGTGTTTTTATTTTAGTTTTTTGTAATTTAAAGTTGGGTCTTGTTCGAAAAATTCAATCGTTCTTTGATAGTAGCTTTTAATGTTTGCACTAGGGTTAGTGAAAGCACTAGGCTTATTCGCTTCTGCAAGCATAGCACCATAAATAGTTTCATCATTCATTTTTGTAGCAAAGTTCAAATTCCAATAATTCCAAACACGAATTTTTGCATCTCTTGTGAGTTCAAAAAATCGCTTTGCTGCTGCTTCTTTATAGCTTGCAGAATCAAAAATTCCGTTAAGTACGTCAAATAATTCGTTAGCAATTATTTCCGGGTTGAAATTGTTGCTTGTGGGCTTTTCTGGACCTTCTGAAGCTCCGGGTAATGGTTCAACGTTTTTATTTGTTTTGATCCAATTAGAAATGCGAGTATAGGAAAAGTACAGAATCACAAGTGCAAGTATAATTATACCTAGTTTGGCGTAATTTACTTTTCCGGCTTTAGATATTATTTGTGTTATCATTATTGAATTTTAATTAGGTAATTTTTAGCTTCTTCAAGTCTTTTAGTTTTTAGTCCAGAATTGGCAAGCCCTTCATCCAAAGCATATAGAATGCTTGAAGGAGAACCGCCCGCTTCCAAATATCGTTTAATTGCGTATAAGTCGGCATTTTCTTCTGAATGGTAGTAATTGTGACCAAGTTCGTGATAATAGACGAAAAATTGAAGGAAATAAGGAAGTTTAAAAAATTGAGGCCCTAGTGTAATTGACTTTCCTACTTCATTATATGCAAGTTGCTGCGTATTCGGATCAAAATTGACTGTTAAATTTTTTTTTATCCAATTAGGGGAAGGAAGCTTGATAAATAAACTTGAATACTTTTTAAGCCTTGATTTAGTTATTTTAACCGGGACAAAATGACCGTTTAATTTTGTGCAAATATTGAGAGAATTACAACCGTATAAGAAAGGTAGGTTAAATCGCCATTTTTTGACCGGGACAGAAAAAGCGCGAAAATATTGAATGCGCCCCAAGTCATCCCGGACAAAAATGTAATTAATGCCTTTGGCCGTTTCTATATTAATGGTTTTTGGTTGCATATTTTTTTAATGAAAACAAAAATAAACGAAAAAAGCCCCCGAAATTATCGAAGGCCTTTTCTAAACTAAAAGAATGAACAAGGAATGCAATTAAGCTTTCAATGAAGCACCACCGTAAGTTTTCTTGTATCGGTCAATAAATAGCGACAAAGTTACCACTTGACTGTTACCAACAACAGGAACGTAAAGCCCTGTTTCCGCATCAATAACTAAATCAATAGGAATGTCCACGCGGTCAGTCTGGAATTGGTCCGGACTCAAGTAGGCCGCAGGGTTGAAATCATTTTCTACCTTACCGCCTAAGAAAGTCTTTTTCTTAACTGTAAGGCTTTGCCCGAATTGATTTGCACCGGCTACGCTGCGAATCATACGAATAAGGGCAATGTGAATAGAAGCAACGCCAAGGGCCTCAAAAAGAGATCTCCAAGGTAGTTGGGTACAAGTCACTGTAATTTGGTCCGTTCCGTCATTCCATACTTGCGCTCCGGTTCCTACTGTAAAGGTACTTTCTGTTCCAAGTACGTCTGCATCAGTAACAATAGAGCTAGAACGCAAATAATTGAATAAATCTGCCGTTCCGGAAACGTGAGTAGCTATTGCAGTCAATACAACGTCTAATTTTGCCCAGCCGGCTGAATTTTCCGCGCGATATTCTTCTACAAAGCCGCCGCCGGAATAGCTAAGTTTAACTGAAGGATCATACGCTAAAGTTGGATCATAACTTCTCATAACTTACTCTGTTTCTTTATTTGTTACGGTTGATAATTTTGGGCTTACCACATTATCATAAAGATAAATGGACACCACCGCTAGAACCGCAATTACTAGCATTTGCTTAAAGTCGAAACCTGCAATTTTCATAGATTTTTGATGTTTTTTGATTTGATACAAAAATATTTTATTAAAAAGCTTGCAATTTATTCAAAGATTTTTTGTTCATTTGTACCACGAACAAATACAAGGAATAAAATGACAGATCAAAATTTATTAGCCATTATCATAGACCGCACAGAGAATCAGAAATTCTACAAATATTTTCAGATGCTAAAAAAACAAACCGGATTTTCTGCTACTGAAATTCAAGGAGCTTTAATTAAAATAGGCTTAAATCATGTTTTGGCTTCGAAAATGAAAATGGAAGATGTAAATAATATATCCGAAGTAGAAAAACTTTCTTTTTTAGCTTCAGAATTTCCAAAAGGAAAATTTCACAAAATACCAAAAGAAATGGCAAAAGCGCTTTTAAACACTGTTTATGAGCAATAAGTTTTTTAAAAATATGAAAGCAATTAAAACAACAATAAGACTTTTTTTATTTAGTTCATGGTTCGCTACTTGTTATATTATAGACGACTTCGAAAGCACAACCTTAGAAAAATATTTTACTTTATTTTTTGTGTGTATAAGCTTTGCACTCTGGGATGAAAAAGTAAGAAATATGTTTAACTCTAAATCAAATACAAATGACAAAAAAAAAACAAGGTGGAACAACCGCGACAAGCATCCGTATCTCAACGACTAATTTTCATAGACTGCGAAAGATTGCCGAAAATGACAATAGATCTCTTTCAAGTCTAATTAATCATATTGCGGATTTATATATTTTTGAGGTCCAGAGAAACAACCCACAATTACTAAACAAGAAAGAGCTATGAAATTAGTGGTAAGAGGCACCTGCGAGCGCACAAACGATAAAAACGAGAGTAAAAATTTTTCTTTCTACATTAGCTACGAGGAGCAATTGATAACGCCTTTTAAATTGTGGTCCTGCGATATGACATACCAAAACGCTAAATATTTAGCTTCCGGAAGAACAAGCGATCAATTCATTTTGATGCTTGAAAAAATGGGCCTTAGTAATATTGAACTATTTTTTAAAGACCGGGAGCATTTAGAAAGGTGGAAATGGGCGAACAAAGACGCTGCATTCATACACACAACAACACAAAAAAGCGAAATTGAAGCTTTTGAAGAAGAACTTGAAGAAGCAAAATTGCGAATTAATAATAAAAATCAATAAAATGGCGAAAGCAAAAATTAAGGACATGATTAAACATGATCCAAATCAACTTAAAATAGTTGTTTTAAATAAAGGTAAATATGGAGTGTTTCACAAAGTTTATTCTGGTCGTTTTCCAGATTACAGAGAAAAAAATGCTTTGTTTATTGGAAATCAAGAAGATTGCAATTTTTACTTAAAAGAGGGTAAGACTTTAGAAACTGTAAAAGCTAAAGAACAAAAAGAAAATAATTAAAAATAAACGGTTTCCGGGCTTCCGTTTTTAAGCCCGGGTTTTAAATTTAATTAATATGAATAAGGATAATTTAACAATAGAAGGTTTCGAGAGCTTTGAGGAAGAAGGTTTCGAGGGTAAAGTGAAAATCTTTACCGAAAAAAACGAACAAATTATAGGTATTTTTGTAGGTCCGGGCCGAACAATAGGTGAAGGAAGTCTTGAAAATCATACTTGGGGTTTTGTGGATGTTTCAACCGGAGAACTTATTTTATTGCCGGGAACTACTGTTTTGGACAAAAAAATAAAAATGTTTGCCCAAAACAAAACAGAGAAAAAGGAAAACAAAACCCTGCAAACTGTTTTGATTAGATATGAAGGCAAACAGGAAAGCAAGAACGGCAAAAGTTATCATGATTTCGCGTTACTTGCTAGATCCGCTAATGATGCTGAAAAGCAATTTTTAAGCGTTGAACAAGAAACAAAGCCCTTTGATCTTTCAAGTATTATTTAGTTAGTGTTATGTTAGATAAGGCCCGGGAAAAATTCCGGGCTTTTTTTTCTCTTATTTTGTTGAACTCAAAACTTTTTTCATGGGAAAGCTTCAATTAATGGCTAAGATAGACTTGTTAAGCGAGTTAATAAAAGTAAAGCCTCTAAATAGGTCTACGATTCAAAAAATCAAATCGAAGTATGAAAAAGACCTAGAAGCGTACAAGCTAAACATGGTTAAAATAGAAAGTAGAATGTATAACAATAAACCGGTTCAAGAAATTATAGACGAAACAGAAAAAGAAATTTTAGAAATGCAGTCAAAACTTGAATTGTGAGCCTTAAAAAAACAATAGGGAAAGATAAAAGAGCTTACTATTTTGAAAATGGTAAACGCGTTTCAAATAATTACTACAAGCTTCATTGGTACGAAGGCGGAAAAGGAAGGATGAGTAATAAGGACTTCAATAATTTTTACCAAAATTTACCTACCGGGATTGACTTTGAAACGGCTAGAACCCTTCAAAATATGTACTTTCAAGAAGTAAAAGGAGAATTGGAATTAGACAAACTATTTGAACGAGAAAAGTCCGGGGATTCCATTTCAGAATATGTACCTTTTTTTGCGTTAAGTGATTATTCAGATCAAAGCGAAACCTACTTTATTAAGGATGAAGGAACGCCCGGTTTTCAAAGAGTTTCAAAAGACGAACTAACTGAAATTCTAGCAGAAAAAGCCCGAGAAGGAAACATTAACCAGAAGAAAACAAGAGGAATAACCAATTACAAAATTTACAGCGATGACAAAGAAATGTATTTTGATTTCACAGATTTTTTTATAACTTTTAGTGAATAATTTAACGGCAATAATAAAAACAGGGAGGAATAAATGGCTAAATCCTTTTGCCCTGCACCAACGATAAAAAGAAGCCAATAAATTTAAGGTAGAAACAGCCCCTACTTGAGTTTATTAATTGTTATGGGCTGGCTTTAATTTCAAAATTATGAAATATATTTCATTACCGAAATGCAATCTTTATTTAGTTGGAAGCGGAAACGATCGTAACGGAAATAAAATTGTAAAATTAACTTTTCCAAATTCTAGAAGTTTTTCTATCCAAACCCAAACAAGGAGCTTAAAAAATACAAGTTCTATTTTGAGAGGTTTAAAAACAAAAAAGGATATGGAAACATTATCAGCAAGTGAGTTAGCTAAAATTTCAAAAGAGGTTTGCGGCTATATCAAAAATTACGGAAGTGCTACACAACAAAGTAAACTTCGTACTTATTAAGTTATAAAGCAAGCTGTTCGTTCGTTCGTTCAGCTTGCCAATAACAAAAGATATATAAACTAAAAGTATAGAATAATGGAGGAGCAAAGCGATAAAAAAAACTTTTTTTGGATTCCACAAACAGCCAAAAGCAGAAAAGACTTTCTTATCAAGCAAGAAAAGACTTTTGAGCTTCATGAAACCGGATCAAGCCAAACAATCAAGTTTAAAAATTCAACTTACTTCTATTCAAGCTCAATAATTCCTAGACGATATTTGTATCTATTTCAAGACATAAAAAAGCACGTTTCGAAAAGGATTTTGACTAAAAAAGACATTCCGGACATTAGCCAAATTAAGCCGTTTTACTTTAAATTTAATTCCATGACATTGGAGCCTGGGGAATGCATAACCTTTGATCAAGTAGCTCAATACGATATCAACAAAGCCTATTATACGGCTGCCTTAAATTTAGGTTATATAAGCCAAGAATATTACGATAAGTATATCAACCTTCCAAAACAAATAAGGCTTATTTTAATAGGTGCTTTAGCCACAAAAAAAATAAAGGTGCTATATGCAGCCGGAGAAAAACAAGAGCCTGAAACGATTGAAGATAAAAATTTAAGGTCCGTTTTTAAGCATTTAGTTGTTCACGTAGATAAGGTCTTAATGGAAGTTAGCCAAGCCCTAAAAAATGATTTTTTGTTTTATTGGGTAGATGGCGTATGCGTTAAAGACACAAAACAAGCACATGATGTTATCGCTTATTATTCCTCGAAATATAAACTTGATTTTTCGTATGAAAAACTTAATTTTGTAGAGTTTCAGCAGGAAGAAACACTGAAAGCAATTGTAAACACAGGAACCAAAATAAAAGAGTTTCAAAATAGAAAAATTCATGTTTGATAATCCAATAATCAAGGGGCTCATTAAAGGGCTTTTTAAAGACATAAAAAGCGCAGGAATTGAAAGAATTGCATACGAATTTAAAATTGATGAAAACGATTTTGATTTAACTCATGTGATTTTCATAATAGGGCAAGAACAAACCCGAATGAATTACCGCGATTTTCAAAGCTTTATTGATCAAAAAAAGAAAGAGGCTAAAAACCTAAAAAAGCAGTAAAACAATAACAAGGAAAAAAACCAAAAAAGACTTTTATGGATATTAAACTAACAGACGAGGAAAGCGAATTGATGAACGAAATCAATTTAAATTCAGAAGAAACAACAGCAGCCCCGGAAGCCCAAGACTTTGAAAGTTTTGAAAACGATATAGAGGACCACACACAAGAACAGACAGAAAGTTATTTTTCTATTCCGGGAGAAATGGCCGTAGAGCTTATGGATGTTGCAGTAAGCCGTTTATCCTCAATAGGCTTTACAGCTATTGCCAAAATTCCAAACCATTTTCAAGATTTTCAGCTCACAGCAGACGAGAAAAAGACATTAGGTCCGTTAATCGAAAAATGGTTAGAGCATGAGCAATTCCAAGTGAACCCTAGAACCGCTTTAATTGGTGCTTTATTTACTCTTTACGGTATGAAAGGCTTTGCCGTTTATTCGAGGTATAAACAAGCCAAAAGCGAAGGAAAGGAAGAAGAATTAAAAGAACAAGCGGTTAAAAATAAAGGCGGAAGGCCTGCAGGAGTAAAAGACTCAAAACCAAGAAAGCCAAGAAGTACAAAAAAGCAAAACGAAGCAACCAATGAAACTGAATAAAAGAATAAAACTTATTACGCCATACACCCCCGGAGTAAACACGCGACTAAACCCGGCTTTAGAAAAATACAAAGGGAAGTCTGGCACTTACATTATTGTATCAAATAGAACCGGAGAAGTTAAGTATATAGGTCAAAGCGGATATAATGTGATAAAAACAATGATTAGACATTTTCAGAGTTGGGATGATCCAAGGCAGAAAAGATTTGTTTATAGTCGTTTCCATGTAAAAGTTAGAGTAATTGAAACGAAAACAGCTAGAAGGGCCGCGCTCCTAGAGGAAATTTTGATTAAAAAGTACGAGCCTATTGATAATTTACAAAAGATAGAACTTTTTAAAGTCAGGAAACAGGATTTAAAAGCCTGCGATATAGCTATAAGTGAAGATTGCCCCTTTTAATATGCCTAAGATTATTCTCATAGTAGGCCGCAAAAAAAGCGGGAAAACAACGCTAGTAAAAGCGCGTTTCGGAACGCTAAAAAATTTTTTTGTTGTAGACGTTCACAATGAATATAAAGAACTCCCGGTATCGAACACACCTAAACCCGGAGCCAGAGCCATAACAAATGATGTTGAAGGTATTATTGAGCAGGTAGCAAGGTCCAGAGGCTTAACATTTTGCATTGAGGATGCGACTATATGGCTGAATCAAAGGACAAGCGATGTTCACTTAAAGAATTTAGTAATATCGTGCAGGCATAACAAAAACGTGCTTGTGCTTCTGTTTCATTCGCTCAATCGCATTCCTTTGTTTATTTTAGAGCAAGCAGATTTTATTTATTTGTTCGCAACAAAAGACACAAAGCAAACATGGCAAAAAATTGATGATCCAGACATAAAAGAAGCATTCGAAGCTATTAAAGAAGAAAACAAGCCTCACAACTATAAAGCTATTCGACTATGAAGCCAAAACCCAAAATAGAACTGTTTGGAGAGCTAAGAGAGGACAATTTACATTTTTACACCGAAGATCTAAAAGACCGAAATTTTAAGCTTTTCGTGATTTGCTTACCCTCACACATAAGCATTAGGAAGTTAAGCGATCTAATCAAAGAAATTCAGAAAAAAATAAAAAAAAATACATTGTAATACATTTTTATTCTATATTTGTTGTATAACAAACACTAAAAATTAAAAAGATGAACGCAGTAAAATTAACACCGGACCAAGACAAAGAAGTAATAAGACAAGACTTGTCTAAATTAATGGGAAACATATCTAATCAAATAGAGAGATTGAGTGAAATACCTAAAATTGATGAACATAAATTTTTTCTTGCAGCACTAAGAATAAAAAGCTCGGCAATGTATGTATATATTGAATTTTCAAATACAAAATATAAAAACAAGGATACAGTCATTTATTTAATAGGATTGTACTTTGAAAAAGTTTTTATTCCTAGTGTCAAAATTGACACAATAAGAATAAAACTTCGCACTACGCAAGAAGTAATTTTG
>Ga0208161_1001439_pt1 | contig 12656 bp, 7 predicted proteins | sample CB_VirMetaG_3_FD_184538 | JGI IMG/M metagenome (GOLD analysis project Ga0208161, IMG submission 184538) | Freshwater to marine saline gradient viral communities from Chesapeake Bay - CB_1508_1S Viral MetaG (SPAdes) (version 4) | ecosystem: Environmental > Aquatic > Marine > Coastal | place: USA... | reverse complement strand
AGCATTTCGCTATCAATTAGCCATTCGGTAATTAACCCAATTTTCTTTAAATCGGTTGATGAAACTTCGTATGATTACAACGGGGTAACGCCAACGATAACAAGAACCCACACGTTGTTCTTTCCAAAAGACAAAGGCAGTTACAGTGTTACAACAAAGACACTAAACACAAACTCTTATTACACGGGGGCAAGTACGGTTTATTTGCTTTCTGTGACCGATTACGTTTTTGCTACGGCTTATTACACAGACGACACAGCAAACCTTGTTAATTGGAGGTTGTCTGATTCCTTCTCTAAAAATGAGGCGTACACAGTAAGCGACTCTACGAGCGTTTGCGATTACTACTCTTGCATTGAAAACTTGTTTGACAAGGTTCAGGAAAAAAGATTAAAGAACGCAAACGATTACGAGTCTTTGAAGGCTGATTTGGATTGGGCTACGTTAAATTGGCAGATGTTACAAAACGCAATTAACTGCAACAAATCTGAGGATTTCCAAAAGTACATTACGCAAATCGAAGATGCAACAGGATGTACAGGGATTTGTGATAGTGGACAAGTAACCCTAGTTACAGGGATTGGGGTTGTTGATGTTCTTGATAAGAGATACGATGTAACAGCGCCTACGAACTTAGCTTCTTACACGTTCCTTAATTCAAGTGGAAACGCTGCCCTTATAGGGTTTAACTCAAATAACGGAGATGTTTTAGTTTACGTTGACGGGTTGTTAGATACGGGTGGAAGTTTAGATTCAAGCACGGGTACTTATACCTTCGGTGCAGTAGTAACAAACGGGGCTGTTATGACGGCTGTAATAAATCAATTATGATGAAAAAGTTATTAGTTTTAGTTTTTGCATTTGTATCTTTTGGGGCTTACTCGCAAGCCTTTAAAGAGGTAAACCAAAAGTTGTACTTTAAGAACGCAACTAAGTTTGGAGACACCCTGTTTGTGGATTCGGCAAGTGTTTTAGGTAGCGGTCAGTTTTTGAAGATTGTCGATACTACGGCTTCTGTTTGGAGGCTTGGACGTTCTGATTTCGATGCTACGGACACAAGCTTCTTTAGCAAAGTTGGGTTTAAGTTAGAGCCTAAGAATGTTGAGGACACTATTGCTGCTGCGGGGTTGGATTTGTATGGAATATCTGGTTCGGGTAATGAATTGCGGATAGGTTCTGACAACAGGGTTTTTCGCGCACCAATAGACTCGAGCTTTTTTAATAAGGTAGGATTTAAGTTAGAGCCTAAACATACGGGAGACACCATTGCGGCTGCGGGGCTAGACTTGTACGGCATATCGGGTTCGGGTAATGAGTTGAGAATTGGTTCTGATAATAGAGTTTACCGCGCACCAATAGACTCGAGCTTTTTTAATAGGGGAGGCTCTCTTGTTGTCTTAAAAACATTATCCGACACTTTGCAGGCTAGTTATGCTCGTATAAATACGATTCAGACTTGCGTTGACAGTACGTCTGTTTTTAACGCGATAGGAGGCTTTACGGGGCTTTCGTTCACTAATAACTGCTCTGTAAACGTAATAACATATTCTGACACTACCTCAAGTGGTTTACAGCCAAAAGTAATTACGTTCGGAGGTCTTATTGCGGGGTCGACCGTAACCTTAGTTGGCGGTTTTAGAAGTGCTAGTGCAGACTCTTCTGTTGTTATTTTGGACACGCCTCCGTTTTTCTTAAATGGAAATGACACGTTAAAACATAGAGAGTCTATAACCTTATTTATAAAGAGCGCAACCGAAGCTATTGAGGTTTCAAGAAGTGATAATTAATGTTAAACGTAAATACGGTATATAAGCAAGTTTTAGACTTACTCAACAAAAATCAAATTGGTGGGTACTTGGATGAAACTGTGTTTAACTCTTACGCTGAGTCCAGTCAGATTGATTGGTTTAACGATGCTTATGCTCGTTACGAGTCCAACCAAAAGAACGTGGACGATATTCGTGTACTCCGCGCAAAACCGAAGATACTAACTTTGGACACAAACGGAGAGGTAAGTTATCCGAGTGACTATTATCACACTTCTAATATTTGGCGACCCGAAGTTGTAAACGGAAGGCGTTCAAGCGTGGATATTATCACAGACGCAGAATTAGCACAAAGGTTGGGTTCGGCTTTAGAAGAGGTAAACGAGGACTACCCCATAGCCGTACTTTACGACACGTACATTCAGGTTTACCCAACGACAATACGTAGGGTAGAGTTGTCTTACTTGCGCGTACCCACAGCTCCTAATTGGGCTTACACGGTAACAAACGGGCGAAAGGTTTACGATTCGGGCAACAGCACCGACTTTGAAGTGCCTGATTATGCTATAAACGATATAGTCAACAGAATACTTACAATGGCTTCTGTTGAGATACGCGACCAATTCACAACACAATACGGAGCGGCAAACAATGACAACTAAAAGAAGGTTAGCGGAACAGGTGCAAAAGATACTTTACCCAAGATTGGGAAAGGATGTGAAGTTCTCTTTGAGAGAGGCTATGTTAGCCGTTTCTCAAGTTAGGGATAATATTGCTTATTCTCTTTTAACGTCTGCTGCCTTTGACGGGGATTACGATTTGTTCGGTGGGTTTGTAAGCGAGTACGAGTTTGTGGCGGAGAAAAACAGCAAGGGTGTGTTTGTTCAGTTACCCGTTGCGCCATTGGATTTACCAAAGGGTATGGGGGTTTATAGGGTGTCTTTAACCGAAAGCCCCGACAAGGTTTTTATACCGTTACCCATAAACTTTCTGTCTATGTACGCTGAGGACGAGATGTTAAGTTTGGAAGGAAACAGGGGGTACATATTTCAAGGCAACAGATTGTTGTTTCCAAAGGGCGATGAGGGGATGTGTTTGTCAGCCCTTATGATAGTTTCGGGGGACAGTATTGACCCTGACGCTTATTTTCCAATGCCACCCTCTTATGAGCGCCAAGTGATAATGGGTGCTGTGGAGATGTACACATTGCAAAAGCAAGTAGGCGAGGATTTGTTGAACGATAATATTTCGGAATAGATGAGAAGTTTGTATCAAATAGCAAAAGACTACGCGGTAAGCATAGGTCGGGATTCAGAGCATGACGTGTTACGGTACATGAAGTTTGCTATTTCGGGATTGAAAGATTTACACTTTGACGTAAACGGTTATCCAAAAGAAGTTAAGTTGGAGATTGAGTCAAACGGAACTGCGGATTTACCAAGTGATTATGTTAAGTGGTTGCAAGTAGATACTATTCGTCACGGGCGAAGATACCCATTAAACAACTCAAAGTCTATTGCTCCAAGAACGAGTGACGATTGCGGAGATACAGAACCGCAAGAGGTAACTCCCGTTGGTATGATAGACAGCACAACAACTTACACGAACCGACACGGGGAGGCAATAGGAAGGATGTACGGGTTGAGCGGCACGTTTAATGGCGATTTTGTAATAAACAACGATTTGCACCGAATAGAGTTTGACCAAACGCCCTCAAACGATGTTTACTTAAAGTACCTATCAAAGCCCACGCAAGTAGATGGGCAGTACATGGTGCATGAGTTTTTGATTGACCCTTTGATGTATTGGATTGATTATTGCGCCAAGCGGTTTCAAAAGATTGCGTTAAGCCAAAAGCAGTACGCACACACTCAATACGTAAACGCGAAGATAAAGGCTAAGAAAAGATTTAATTCAATGACTAAACGCACGGCGGAGCAAGTGTTACGTCGAGGTCAAAAATCAATGAAGTTTTGAGGGAAAAGCGGTTTTTCTTTGGCGGCATGAATAAGGACGACGACCCTCGTTTTGTAGAGAACGGGGATTGGATTGATGCTTTAAATTGCGCGACCTATAATGACGATGGCATTGGTGGAGATATAGTTACAGAGATAGGTAACAGAGAGATTGTGTCTTATAGCTTAGGAACTGCTCAGTACACGCTACCTAGCGGAACAAACACTTGCATAGGTTCTGTGGATGACCCGATAAGAAGCTTTACTTATTACTTCGTTCACAATTCAAACGGAAACCACGTTATATTGCGTTACGATTATGATGAAAACGTGGCGAGATTGGTTTTTGAAAACAATGACTTCTCGCTGCTTTCTGCGTTTTCCACCACCACAACTTACACGATAAATAGTGAGGTTACTAGCGGAGGTGAGTCGTATAAGCTTTTTAGAGAAGATTATTTATCTCGAAAAACAGTAACGTCTTACAACAACTCTACAAATGTAATTACGGTTGGCACTCACTATTACAAGACGGGCGATATGGTTACATTCTCCGAAAATAGCGGGTCTATTGGTGGTTTGACCGACGGGGATGTGTATTACATTATAAGAACATCGGCAACCGAGATACAAGTTGCGCTTAGTTTTTCTGATGCAATAAATGGCACGGAGATTAGTTTAAGTAGTACGCTAAGTGGCTCGCCCTATTTTGAGTACACTAACGGGGTTTTAGATAAGAGCGCTTGGTTTAAAACATCCGACAAGATAAACTTTTCTTTATCTAATAAAATACATAGCGCTGCGGTTATAGAGCAAAGCTCAAAGGTGTATTTAATTTGGACTGACAACGGCGAACAGCCTTCGGTATTAGACGTTACAACCGCTCCCGCAACCCCAAGGTCAAGGGCTATGGTTGACCTTTACGCCACTCAACCTCAGCACCCAATGACCGCAGAGTACGGTAGCGACTCTATTACCGATAATAACAATACCGCTAAAAAAGCCTTACAATTTAGGTATTCTTATAAATTAAACGACAACAGAACCACTGTAATGTCGCCAATATCAAGAATACCGATACCAACGGTTGCTAACTACTCAAGCGTTCGGATAGACAACAAGGTTCAGTTACAAGTTCCTATTGACGAAAGATTAAACATATCTGAGGTAAATATTTATGTCAAGGTAAATGGTAGTGGAAATTCGGGCGATTGGTATTTAGCCGATGTTATTAAAGTTTCCGACTCAACCGTAGTAGAAAACTCATCACCATTTTCGGATAGATATTTAAGGTATATTGCCTACGACTTTTTTAACGAATCGGTTTTAGCCCCCGTTCAACAAGAGATACAACAACAGCTACAAGATAGAATACCTAGAGCTAGTAAAGCCCTTTGCGTTGCCTCTGATAGATTACTATTGGCTAACAACTTAGACGGGTACAACTTTAACCTATCTAGTTTAGACGTTAGCGTCGAGCCGATTACAACGGTAGAGGATTTAGCTTCGGGCGCAGCACCATTGCCAACATTTAAAAAGGCTTGTAAATACCCAATAGGTATTGTTTATGGCGATAGGAGTGGAAGGGTAAGCACTGTTTACACAAACAAAGATATGTTCTTAGAAGTTCCCTATTGGGCTTATTGGAACAGGGGGCAAGTTAAGTGTAAAATATCAATAGGGCACGCGCCCCCAAGTTGGGCAGAGTTTTGGTATCCTGTTTTTTCGGGAAACCAAACAATGTCAAGTTGGACTCAATCCGCTGTTGATTCTGTTGCCACGAACAGGGTTGGTTTAGCTGATGTTGATTCTTATAACGCGGAAAACGATGATGCGGGTTATGACATATCTTTTTTAAAGGGGCAGCAAACTAGGGTTATTTATGATGCAAGCGCGGTGAATTTCATAGCAGCAACAAACGGAGATGTTCGCGTTGCTGGAATATCAACAAGCTACCTAGTTAGGGCTAGTTTCAATCAGTTTACAACAAACCCAGCGAACAATGATTTAATGGAGGTTTACCGCCCCAAAACGCCCGATGAAATAGACACGGCTATTTGGTATGAAATGGGGTGGTCTTTTAAAATAGAGATTGACAAAAACGGCAACAGGGTACACGGTGGTAACTCAAGCTTTTATTCTTTGTCTGATAGCTACTCTGCCGCTGAATATACCGTAACCGCAGTAAACACCACGTCTGACCATATAACAATAGGCTCTCATAACTACACAACGGGCGACCCGATTCTTTATCGCGACGGTGGTACGGCAATAACGCCTTTGGTTGATAATACTGTTTACTATGTAATTGTTGTATCCCCAACGGTAATTCAGTTAGCCACAACTCGCGCAAACGCTTTAGCGGGTACAGACATAAACCTAACAGCAACCACAACATTTGGTCAGGTTATACAAGGAGATAACACGCCTGTAAAAACGCAATCACAAATTATAGGGGCTGATTCTCAAGATTGTATTGTGGTGGTTGACCAAGCTGATTGTTATCTAAGAAATATATTAGACTTAGATAGCGGGTCGCCGTCTGTGTATAAAACATACGAGTTTCAAGACATTTTTCCCTTTGAGGACTCTAAGGTTAGGGGTATAGGTAGGTCAAATATTTACAACGAGAGTTACAAAGAAACAAGAATAGAGGAAGACATATCGTTTTCTGAGAGAATAGTAAACGACACAGACCTCATTGGTTTTAACCGATTCTTAGACGCTAACTTTAGCTCGTCGGTAAGTAATAGTTTTGGTGGTATAAACTTCATGTTTGCGGAAGGAGATTCAGTTCTTTGCTTACAAGAAACAAGAACATCGAGGTTGCTAACAAACCGAAACTACGTTTACACTACACAAGGCTCTTTAGAAATACAAGCAAACACATTCCTTTCAGAACCTCAGTATTTCGCACAAGAGTTTGGTTGTCAAAACCCCGAAAGTTTTGCGCAATATAGTGGCGTTAAATTTTGGGTTGATGGGTTTAGAGGTGCGGTTATAAGGTGTGTTGGAAACTCTTTAGAAAATATTGGGCAGATAAAAATGTCTTCTTATTTTGAAAGAAACCTACCTGATACATACCCCGAAAGTCAGAGTATAGGAAACAATGGCTTTGTGTACGGCGGTTATTCTTTTAGAGATAATTCTTATTACATAAACATAGACACTCACAGGGATATAATAAGAAGTGGCTCTACAAGTGGCGCTAATTATGTTGTTCAAATGACCGACCTCGACATAGAGGACGGTACTTTTGATGATATAGTAAACAACGGCACTATGTACATTTTTATTGAACCTTATCTTTCACTTTCTTTAACCGAAAGATACGTTGGGTTGAGTGTTGTTGCAAGTAGTTCGGAAAACAAAACAATAACAATTAACAGGGGTCTTTTAAGCCCAAACGCAAGCATTTTAATTTATGTGCCAAAGGTAGAAACACTTTCTTTTTCAAACGAAAGAAACAGGTGGATTAGTAGGCACTCTTTTAACCCCGAGTGGATTGGCGGCTCGGGCAATTCTTTGATTAGCTTTAAGTCGGGGAAAATGTACAGGCATTACCTATCATCATACGAAACAGACTTTTTTACAACGCAATTAAACTACGCTAGGTTTTACAACGTAAATTATAATATGTCTATTGAAGTCCCGTTCAACCAAGATAACAATGTTGTAAAGACCCCTCTGAACATAATGACCGACTCAAACCAAGTCTTTTATGTTGATTATGCTCATAATGAAAGGGGGCAAATAACAGAAAATGTATTAGCTGATTTTGTGAGCAAGGAGGGAGGATATTGGTCTGTTATGTTTAGGGATAAAACAACGCCTAATTTAACATACCCATTATTGGAGGGTGATTTAATGAAGGGCAGGGCTTTGAGGTGTATATTAGAAACAATAGTGGACGGAAACCAACAGTCGGTTCTTTCGGCTACGGAATTAGTGTACAATCAAAGCAAAGCCATTTAGAATAAAAACGTATATTTGCAAGAGATATGGAGCCACTTACATTAGCCGCAATAGCGGGGGGGAAATTGCTTTTAGATAAGGCGGGGATAAAGCTATCTAATCCATTTAACACAAAGCAAGCCGAAAACGCTTTGGCGGCTCAATCAAAAGCACAGCAAATGACCGCTACGGCGATGCGTAATGTGTTATCTCAGCAAGAGCGCCCACAGATGAACGCTCAAGTAAACACGCTTTCGCAACTTTACAACGACGTTACGAACACCCTTCCCGAGCAGCAGTTCCAACAGCAAGTTGAATTAGCAGACAGGGCGGCAATGACGGGGGTTCGTCAACTTCAACAAGGGCGCACTGGCAATAGGTTTGTCGGCGGTCTTACTTCTAATTTAGCAGACGCTTACAGACAAGCTAACTTAGACCGTATGCAAATGCAAACACAAAACAGATTAGCCACAGCGCCTATGTTAGCTCAAGCGCAAGGGCAACAAGAGTTTTACAACGTACTTAGACCACGAGAGCAACAAGAGGCGGAGTATATGGCTATGTTAGGCGCGGCGCAACAGAACCAACTGCAATCTGCTTATATGCAGTCTATGAGAGGGGCAAGAAACCAACAAACGGCGTTGGACGCAGGGGCTTTGGCGGTTGAAGCTCTTCCCACGATTGTTAGTTTAGCTTCGAGTGGCGCAGCGGGCGGTGGCGCGGGTGGTGGCGCGGGTGGTTAATTAGTATAAATAAAGTATGAGTTACGTACCAACAACACAACAACAGGGACAGGGTGGCGCTCAAGTAGGGCAAGCCCAAGCATTACCTCAGTTAGATTTTAAGGGGGCTAGAATTGCCGTCGACTCAATGAAAGAGGCAAAGGAAGCGGCGCGTCTTGCGGAGCAAAAACAAAATGAGGCTCAGTCTAAACTAAACGAAAGGTTTGGGGTTCTTAGAGCCGTCATGTACCCGCCAGCACTACAAGGTGGTTATGATAATACTTTAGAGTCAACTTTAGAGAAAATAGAAAAAGACCCTAGAAATGCTGCGGCATACCTTTCGCAGGCAGAAGAGATAAAAAAGATTTATGACGAAAGGTCTAAGTTGTTGTCTAAAGACGCTGTTGATTTAATGCAAAAAGACGTTCACTTTAAAGAACAAGCGCTTGCGGCTTTTAACGACTACAATTCAATTAGAGATTCGGGTGAAACAGACATTTTTAAAATATTAGATGTTGTTTACGGTGGGTTTAATCAAGCCGTTGACAGAAACCCAAATTTAGGCAAAGACATTTACGATTTTTCGGGGAGGTTATCGGCTGAGTTGTTAAACACCGAAGGTACTGAAAACCTTTTTGAGGGTGGTGTAAATGTAGTTAGAGAGGGTGGTTTTGTTGGTGGACAATCGGTCAGAAAGTTAAGTCCCGAGGGTCGAGAATATGTTATCGACCAAATTTACGGCACACCCGAATTTCAACGACAACTAGTTGGTGAATTTTTTTCCTCAGACCCCACAGAAACAGAACGATTGGCTAAAGATTACATCCGACAAAACATAGGCTTTGAGAAGGTTATGGGTTTAAGCCAAGCCTCGTCGGGCGACAGAGATAGAAACAACCGAGACATTGCGATTGACACAAGTGGAGAAAAGAGAAGAGTTCCATTTTATGTTGCAAGGAAGACTGGTTTCTCAGAAATTGAAAACATAAAACTTTCTCTAACCCCATATAACATAGGTGGCATTGAGGTGTCTGCTGACTACAAGGGAACGGGGGAGTTACAGGCTTTAAGCGGTAAGGTAATTGACTTAACCATTGACGACTTTGGAAACCCCGTTGCTGTTGTAGAGGTTAAAGCGCCTTATGACCCATCAAACCCAAATTCCGCAAACGAAAGATTAAATATAGAAGTTCCTTTTAGTGACGTAAAAGAAGACGTGCTTCAAAATATTAGGGAGCAATACAACGAGGGGGATAGAAACAAGATATTTAACGCCATATCTAAGTGGGAGGGTATGGTAAGCGATATGGAGAAAACGCCTTTCCCTGAGGAAGAGTTGGAAAACACCTACAATCAACTTCATAAAATAGCAACATCAACAAAGAGCGATGCAGTTAAAACTGCGGAAATACAGGAGCTTTTAGGCAGAAGCGATGTTAATTACGTTGGTGGTTTCAGTACGACAGACCTTAATGTTGGTGGAAAAGAGGTTAAATTATTTAAGTTTGGCAGTAAGGCTAAATTATCGGGTGAAGACCTTGACGAAACATTATCCACTTTGTATGATGCCGATGCAATAGTAAGAGGCGGAAAACAGTCCGAAGAACGTATATTACCAAAAGCTAACTCAGGTCAAGCACCACCACCGCCACCAAGCCAAAGATAGATATGAACGAGGAATATTTAAAACAAATATACGGTTATTTAGGCGGAGAGAAATACGCCGACTTTGAAACATTCTCAAAGGACTTATCTACAAACCCTGAGTACAACAAACAGATATTTGATTATCTTTATTCGGGGCAAGAGGGCATTGACTACGATGCGTTTTCTTTCGACACGGGGTTAAAAAAAAAAGAACCTTCCGCGTCTTCGGCAGAACAATCACCTACACAACCGACCCAACAGGCACAGCCTTCCACATCTCTCGCTGAGGACTTAGGGATAAGTGAAGAAGAGTTAGTTCCTACAAGGCAACAAGTAGAACAACCGCAACAACCCGCGTTAGATACTTCTGATAGGCTGCGCCAAAGGGGGCAAGACCCAAATTTAGGCGAGGCAATAGAAACGGACATAAGGGTAAATGAAGATATACTAAGTAGCGCAAGAGAGGGGCGACCCACCCAAGTCGAGTCTGAGTTTCAGTTTAACGAGCAAATACCTATGGCGGAAGGCTCTGAGAAACCAGTTCAGGTAGAGGCGGAAATTGAAACCCCTAAGTTAGAACCAAGCCCGACGACGGGGTTGGCAAGAAGTTTAGCCCCCGTTGAGGATGTATTACCCCCATTTGCGAGAACAGGGGCGGCTGTTAAGTTTTACGACGAAAGGGTTGACAGGGAATACACCGAAAAAATCGCCCAAAATAGACTAAAGATAAACGACTTATCTAAGCAATTAGAATCGCTAGGTAGTGCGGAAACATCAGTGGTTAAGGATTACACGCAAAAAAGCAATGAGGCAAAGGGGCTTATAAAGGTAATAGAGTCCATGAGTTCTCAAACCGAAGCGCTATACAAGGAGTTGTCTAGTGCTAAACCAAAAACAAAAGAAGAGGTTAATAGGTTTAACGAATTAGTTAAAAAATATAATAACGACCTGTTAGCCCTTAATTCTTGGTCTTCACGGTATAACTCAATGGTTAAGGAGTTGGACGCTTTGGGTGCTGTAGCAAGTGAAAACGAAAAGCAGTTAATACAACAATATACTTCTTTAGCCAACGAGTACGAACAAAGCGCTAAAGAACTATTTTTACTTAGTAAAGAAAAGAACCAACTAAAATATGACAAGCAACTTCAAGAAAGGGCTGAGGCTGTTGGTCGGGGGCGGGCTTTTAAAGAATCACTAAACCCGTTTGATAGGGTAATAGCTGATTTAACGGGTGGCGTTACCTCAAAAGCTTTACGACTTGGCGCAAGTGTATTGACCACAATAGCTTCACACGATGTTTTTACAAAGGAAATAGTCGACCCTGATGATAAGTTCATAACAAAGACTGTGGCAACCGACATGAAGAAAAATCTTTTTGGTTGGGCTAAAGGGATGTTAGAAACGGCTGATGACGTAGTTATTGCGTTTGGGGGTATAACCGATTTAAAGGACATAAACGACCCGTTGGAGTTAATGGACTTCGGTATAAACGCTTTGGCGGAGGCTGCTGTTGATTTACCCTTAGCCATGTATTCTTTTGGTGGTTCTTCGTTTATTCAGACTTATGGTAACATGTACTACGAGGCTATAAACGCAAGGGCGCAAGAGCGGGGTATTACGTTTGAACAGGCTTTGGACGAGGATGATGTTGACAAGGCTATTATTAACGGAACTTCTTTCTTTGTTGCGGGATTAGACCTTTTTGGCGCGACTAAAGTTTTGGGTGGGGATATTACAAAGGGTGTCGCCGCAAAAGCCCTTAGAAGCCACGTAATGGCGTTAAAGAACAGTCCCTTAAAGAGGGCGGCTGCCGCAACAACCACAGAAGTAGCAACAGAAAACGTACAAGAATTTGCTGAGGCGGGTGGTGGTTCTGCCGCTCTTGGAAACGGCTTTATTGAGGGTATGGCTTCTTTAGATATGGACGATGTGTTAAACATAACGGCTAAGACCATGTTTGGCGCGGGAACTATGTCTGTGGTTACTTCTTATATGGACAACGGCAAACTCACGCCTGAATTTATAGACGTTTTAAACAAGGCTACCGAAAGCGAGTTTACATACAAAAGTTTAACTGCGACAATATTAGCTAGACAAAAAGCGGGGGTTTACACAAAGGAAGAAGCCGAGTCAAGGCTGCAAGATTTAATGTCTGATATAGAAGCTAACCAAGCATTGCCTAGAAACATTAAGGGTGATGCGCGGGTAGAGGCTATCGGTTTACAAAAAGAATATAACGAGGTAAAAGAAGCTCGCGACCAAGCGTCCGATGCTTTTAAAGCCATGTACAACGAGGAGTTAAAAAGCCTCGAAGAAAGATTAACCAATATTTTACGAAATGAAACAAGCAAAGAAGACCAAGAGTTGCTCCAAACCGAAATCAGGGAAGAAATCGAGCAAGAGAAGTTACGGGAAGAAGTCAAAACTAGGGATGTAGCAGATGAGAAAGCCGTGTTGGAAGAACTATCAGATGATAGGATTCAAGAAGAAGGGGAGCAAGAGAGTACCGAACTGCGTTCCGAAGAAAAATCGTCGATAGAAAAGATAGCTAGAGTATCGGGGGTAAAAGCTAAAAACATAAGAGGTTTGTATGACATAAACAGAAAGATGTT
>Ga0208161_1001435_pt1 | contig 12672 bp, 26 predicted proteins | sample CB_VirMetaG_3_FD_184538 | JGI IMG/M metagenome (GOLD analysis project Ga0208161, IMG submission 184538) | Freshwater to marine saline gradient viral communities from Chesapeake Bay - CB_1508_1S Viral MetaG (SPAdes) (version 4) | ecosystem: Environmental > Aquatic > Marine > Coastal | place: USA... | reverse complement strand
TCCCCTTTCAGTTCTGCGAGTAACTTGTCCAAACTGGCCTCTGCTTGCTTAGACGCGATTAGGTTGTCTTTGCTTCTTTCTTTGAAATATGTTTTTTGCGCTGATCTTGCGGCGATAGAAAACTCCACCGCCTTCGCCAGCTTGGCTTCCAGTTCCTCGATGCGGTCGGCGGCGGCATCCTGTAAAGCGCATTGCACGGTGCTGACCATGTCTTGCGTCACAGGTTGATCTTCACGCAACCGCTTTACCAGATCGTCACTCATCCCCGATCCTCCCCTGCCTTCTTGATGATCGCCGCAACTTCTGCGGGGTCGGATGCAAGGGCGACGATATTGCGCTGACAGTCACCTGCTCCAAACAAATAGCCGTGCCGAGTTTCTTCTGACCATTCGTCTGACGGGCCAACTTCGCAGCAATCCGCCGCCCGTTCCAGCGCCGCCCGCACGATGGCCTCGGTCGAGGGTCTGTTGGCAAGGTCAGCGCGGATGAACTCTGCGACGTAAGCACCTTCGCCGGGGCTTTGCCCAACGAAATACCCAACCAATGGTCCATCATGAAATGCCCAAATGCGGTCTTGGGCTTTCTTTACGTTAGTCATGTCACACCTCCCACAGATGCGGCTTGCCGGGTGCTTCGGCGGAATAGAAGTCAGCCGCGTTGTGAAAATCATGCAGCGCGTTGATGTATTTGCGAAGCCTCGCTTTTTCTACGTTTGCATCGGCCATGCTTTCGATCATCGAAATGATACGCTTTGCTTCTTCGCATCGCTCAAGCAACATCACCTGAAGATGATGCTTGGTCATCGTTTCTGATGGGCGATCAAAGTAAACTGGAAGCGGATAGGTGATCTCGCACAGGATCTTTTCCATTGGGCCTTTCGGTGTGCGGTATTGCTTACTCATCTTCAATCCCCCTGTGCCGTTTGATTTCGAACAGCGCCTCGTAGAGTATGTCGGCCACGCCCGCTGCGGGCATGACGCGCAGGTCTTCGATGTGCAGGCCTGAGACGGCGGCCATGTGGGCCACCGCTTCAAGCTGGGCGGGCAGGTCGGGGTCGATTTGGTAATCACTCATCCGGAAAACCCCCCTGCCGCAGCGGCGGCTGCGGCCCTTCCAAGCGGGCCATGACCATACCGCTCTGGGCGATCGCTTGCAGGCGGGCCTCCGCATCCTTGCGGCTCTCGGCCCAGAACGTGACGGCATGCTGCTCGCCCTTGTAGTCGTAGCTGGCAAGATACTTGAACATCGTGCCGTTCTCATCGGTGTAGATCGTTTCTTCAGCCACAGCTATTCTCCTTCATCAGCTTGTCCGCCAGTTCGTCAGCGGCGTCGATCAAAGCCTGAAGCCGCTCGTCCATTTCGAGTGCGGCCAGCGCATTTTCGGCCATGTCGTAAAGCTCGGCCCACCTCTTGGCGCACTCCAGCGCGTGACGCAGGTCATCCCGCGCATCGATGAGGGCGTTGGCGGTGTCAAAAGCCTCGTCAATCTTCTCTTCTCTTTCTGCATCAGTCATCTGCGACAAACCTCTCCATCACCTTGGCAATGCGTGCCTCGATCTCGTAGCCCTTCGCGCCGTCCCGGCAGTCAGCCACCACATCCATGATCAACTCTTCGAGCACCTCGGCCCGCTCTTCGACCATCTCCAGACGCGCCTCAAGCCGCCGCTTGGCCACGGTCAGGCTCATCACCTTTTGCTGCGATGCGCCCAGCTTCTCAATCAGTTCGTCCTGTGTCATTCTTCTTCTCCCAAAAATACTTTCGCCGAGGACGACCAGAGGCAGAAGGACGGTCGGGACTGCCCGCCCGAGGCGTAGATATCCGCCTTGGCGATCTTGCCTTGGTTGAACAGCCGCAGCAGCGCGTTGTGCGCAAGGCTTGTGTCGGTCTTCAAAATATCTGCCATCTCCGTCGTAGATAGGTAACCATCCGCCGCCTTGATCGCGATGTACGCCCGGTCGTCAATCGACAAAGCAGGGGGCGGTGGCGAAGGCCGCTCGTCACGGCATATCCGAACCGCGAACCACTCCGTCGTGGCGCCTTTGCGCATGTTGGGCACGAGGATGCCGTCCACCGTCTCTCCCTCACGCAGCCCCGCACCTTGGACCAAGGAAGGCGGTATGAAAGCCTCCTCCCCCGTGTCCGTCCGGACGCCAAAAGCCGAACCCGCTTTGATGATTGCTTTGCAAAATATCTGTACTCGCTCCATGTGTGATTCCTTCAAGTGTTTAATACGGCCAAAACGTCCGCTTCGATTTCGGTTAAGTCTGCTTTGTCTAGTGCTTCGTTTAACTCGTCGCTGTAATACGCCAAGTACGCAAAGTCGGTAGGCCTGTCCTCTCGGGCATGAGTGGCCTCTATCCCCTCCACCCACGCCGCAACCTTACGAGCAAAGTGGCGGGCCTTCAAAAGTTGGAAGTCATTCATGTGCTTTCTCCATCTGTTTTCTCACAGCCGAATACACCATAATGGTGCATGCTTCTTGGACCTTGGTCACTCTTCTTCCTCCTCCTCGATCTCCCCCCAGCCATTGCACATGTCGCACTCGCCGTAGACCTCCTCGAGGTAGCCACCGTGCTCATAGTCCACGACGGCCTCCTCATAGGCGCAGGTCCCCTCGCCGTCACACTGTGGGCAGGTCGCCATGTCCGTGCTCCTTGATCCAATGCGCCAGCTCCAGAACCATCCGGAAGAAGGCGTCACGTTGCGGGATGTTGGCAAACTCAAGATCCAAGGCGCTCCCCTCGGGGATCGCCAACTGGATGTCTAAGGCCCGCGCTGTTAGCCGCAGGCCCATCTCCTGATTATCAGGCGTGAAGAGCTCGACCTTGAGCGGGTAGTCGGCGTCGGTGACAACCGTCGCCCACACCGCGTCCACATCGCCCTGCGGCTGGTAGACAAACATCTCCGAAGTTGATTCAGGCAGATGCACGGCAGGCGCCGTCATCCACGAAGGTTGGTCAGTCATTTGTTCATCCTCTTTTCTATGGTTTCGATAACTCGTTTCGACTCTCTCATCATCGCTTGCGCATAACGGAACGCATCTTCCGCGAACTCTTCGGATGTGCCGTCCAAATTAGGGTCGGCCAGCATGCCCGACAAAGCGTGTGCCGCGAACAGATCCAGTCGGCTGATTGTCCCCCCGTCTAGTTTAAGTTTCCTTTCAGTCATCCGTCTCCTCCCATCTCTTGCAAAAGTCTTGCAGCCATAGTCTCTGCTCCGCCGACACCCGGCGGCACAGTTGCTCCTCCGCATCCACATGCGGCAGGCGCTGGTGAATGCACCACGCCCGGTACTCGTCACACAGGGCATCGAGGCGGGCGTCCCAGAAGGTGCGGTAGAGGGCGCTCATGCCTCGTCCTCCACCGGGTTGCACAACGTGCTGTCGATCACAGTGTAGCCCCAGTCGCCGAAGTAGCAGGCGCCGCCGTGCAGCTCCTCGTACTTCTCCATCAAATCATCCCAATCCTCGGGCATCGGACCATCGTCGTCGGGATACCAGCCATCGGCTATCGCACCTCGGACCTTGGCCCGAAGCGCGTCCTCTGTCTCCGCCAGAATGATGATGGTGTCGTACTTGCTGTACCAGTAACAGTGCCATACTTTGATGTTCATTACAGGCTCTCCTTGTTAATGGCTGGCAAGCTCGACATCGAACTCGAACTCCCCTTCATAAATATCGACATGGGCGGGCCGTTTCCAATCCACGCCATCGGTCGAATCCGATTCGATACCGAACTCGACCCAGCTTTCGTCGCCCTCAAACTGCACATGCAGCGTGTCCCACTTGATGTACCAATCTTTTACATCACCCCATGTCTTGGGCGACAGGTCAACGGAACCCGTGGCAACGCAGGTGTAGCCTGCGGAAATGGTGATCTGGCTTGTCATCAGTTGCTCTCCTTCTTGTTGAAGATCGGATGCTGGAAACGATTTAGAAGCTCGTCGATAAACTGGGCAAGAGCCGCATCTTGATCAGGCGTGATCTGTATCTCACGCAGCCGCTGGATAACGCCGCTGCGGTAGATCGTGAGCGAGTTGAACTCGAGATCCAACGACTCGTCCACGATGTCGCCGTCCTCGGCTTCGACATGCACGACGCGCTGCTCCCAACCGCCGTCGCCCATCTCGTAGCACTCGTCCCAGTCGTCCAAGGTCAAAGAGGCAACCGCCTCTTCCCATGTGTCGCCCTCAACAGAGACGTTGCCGTAGTAGGTGACGTCTTGGGCCAGAAGTACGTTGAATGTAGGCATGTTCTTATCTCCTCGTTGATTGTTAATTCGCAGCGGCTGGCCGGGCGATCTTGGTCTGCCGGACGCCATCGCGGATGCTGTGCTCTTTCACAGTCGCCTTCACAGAGACCACATCCTTGGACTTGCCGAGCTCGTTGGTGCCCTTGTAGACCACCACATTGCCGTCGGCGTCGTGCATGACATGCAGGTAGCTGTAGCCGTACTGGCCGCTCATCTCGATGACCATGCGGATGGTCAGCTTGAACACGCGGCGCTCCCCGACGGTGCCGATCCAGCCAGACTTGTCCGCGTCGACCAAACGCGCTTCTTCACGCGCCTTGGCGCGCTCGGAGACGCGACCCTCGCCGCGCACGATCATGTCGAGGACAGCTTTGGTTTGGCCGTCGGTCAGGGCACCCCATTCAAGGACGCTGTCGCGCATCTTTTCGTAGAAGCTGCCGACGCTGGCCTTCACGACGGGGTGCATAATGTAGGTCGCGCTGTACATGTCGTAGAGCGCGTCACGATCCTGATAGTAGGAGCTATCGTTGACGTCCAACTGGCTGAGTTTGGCATCAAGCTCATCTGCCTTGGATGCGTCGCGAGGTGCGATGCGGCACTCAAACTCATCCAGTTCAAACAGGAACGCATTGGCGCGCTTGCCATCCTCGGTCGCCAGCCACTTTGCGGCGCGGGTCTTGTTCGCGTTGTTGCGAATGTTGCGCCGAATTGCATCTTGGTAGCGAGCTTCGTTCTCGATGAAAGTTCCGCGTGACATAGTCGAAGGTCCTCGTTGAGTGGTTGATGGCACGGAGTATAGAGGTAAAGGTGAAGGGGTCAATAACTTTTTGTATCGCGGTCCTTGGACCTCGGAGGGCAGAGCGTCGGACCTCGGACCTTGATACGCTGCATACACTATAGGGGTTTTTGCCACGGATTTCGTTTTTGTAAAAAAATTTGTTGAGTTTGACCGTATGCAGCGTATGCAGTAGCAAAAAAGAGGGTTTAAGTGTTTGAAATATATAGAAAAGTGGTGAATACAGTTCGTGGTTTGTTCTTCGTATGCTGCATACGGTCAAAACGTATGCAGTAAGGCAGTGTTGCAGGATTGACACGGTTTTTCTAGGCTGCCCTGCCTTATTCGCGGGGTTTCGGGTGAAACCGGATTTGGTGGGAAAAGGCCCTATATAGGGCGGGAGTTGCGCGGCGCGGCGTCCCTGTTGTATGGTCTGGCCATGTCAACATGGAGGTGTTTATGGCATCCCTTGCAGATGAAGAAGAAAGCACTCGCAAGCTCACCACCCGGCAGAAGACCTTCGCCAAGTTCATCGTCGAGGGCGTTTACTCGAACTCTGAGTGTGCGCGGAAGGCGGGCTATGCGCCGGATACGGCGAATGTGTATGCTTCGAAGCTGCTGAACGGTCGAGACTACCCGCATGTGCTGGAGTACATCGAAGAGCTTCGGGAAGAGCGGGAGCGCCGCTATGGTGTGACCACCATCGGTCAGCTTGAGCGGCTGGCGCAGCTCTCGAAGGGCGCGGAACAGGCAGGCCAGTTTAGCGCGGCGATCAACGCCGAGAAGATCAGATCGGCGCTGGGTGGCCTGACCATCGACCGCCGGGAGAACATCAACACCATCGACCAGATGTCGAGGACCGAGATCTTGGGTCGCTTGGAAGCGCTGCGAAAGCAGTATCCGCAGGCCTTCGTGATCGACAACATGAAGGACGTAACACCTCATGAGCCGAGGACCGGAAGCCCAGTTTTGGACTACATTGAGGCAGAACCTGCCGAAAGAAGCGTTCGCCACGAGGATTGAGAACACCCACGGCGGCGGCGTTCCTGATGTCTACATCGTCTGGGACGGGATGCCCTTCTGGCTCGAACTCAAAATCGCTAAAGTTAGCAGTGTAAACATCCGACCCCATCAGGTCGCGTGGAATATGGCGCACTTTGCCCGCGGAGGGCTCTCATTTTTCTTGGTAAAGAACCTTTCGAGCAAGCTTTTATACTTATTTCCCGCGGACCAAGGTCCGGTTCTTGCGACGGTCGGGCTGTCGGGGGCCCAAGGACCGAGGTTCGAGACTGTCGGGGCGTTGGTCGGGGGCCTTCGGACCTTGGTCGGGGCTCATTATTGTCGGGTCGGGGCCCGATTGTCGGGGTCGGGGCTTGTCGGGTCGGGATCTGAGGACCAAGGTCCAGAATAAAAGGCCCGAGGTCCGGGGCGCGTGTGTCGCGGTCCTTGGTCCTCGGGCAGGCGGCCGCGCCCAGGTTGTCCTGAGCGCGGCTTGGCAACTTAGGTCAGGTCCACCACGGCAAGGCCCTGCGCCTTGGCGTACTCCATAGCGTGAAGCTTGGTCGGGTGGTCGCTGCTGCCACCCGGATTTGTCGGGTGGTCCAGCAATCGAAACTCAGGATCCCCTAGTTTCGCGGCCCACATGTCCGCGACGTCCGGACATGTGATCGCGCCCTGCACTAGCCAAGCGATTTCGGGGGTTTCTGTTGCGTGTGTCATGGCTCTTGCTCCTAGTGTTCAACGATTGCGATGGACTTGGCGTTAACGCTGCCCTTGCACAAGCGGCAAGCCGCGCATTGGACGCGGCGCCCCGCCTCTTTGGACGCGGGGCAAAGCGTTTCATGGGCCTTGTCAATCTGCCCTAGGTCCGCGACCACGCGGAATGTGCGGCGTCCAGCCGCCCAATGCATGCGGGCTTCGGCGTGAGAGTCTGCGCTTTGCATAGCGATATCGGGGCGCCATGGCTTTTGGTGTGTGTAGGCTGTCCACGTGTCCGCTTCCGATAGCAGATCCGTCCAGACAGCGTCTGGAACGGCGGCGCCGTCCCCGTAGGTTCCGACGCGGACCACGCGGCCGCGGCCGATTGCGGCGCGCGCGGCTTTATTTTGCGCGTCGGGATAAACGCCGTTTATAAACGCGCGGTAAACGATTAGGACGCCCTGGCCTAGGTTAACGTAGCAGCGGCGACCCTTGGCGATCTTGCGCGCCGGGTCGGTGGTCGGTGTGCCGCGCAATGGGCAGGTGCCGCAAATGCTGGCATCCTCGCCCGTTTTTGACGCTTCTAATGGGTTGATATCGGCGCGTAGTATATACGTTTGCACGACGCGCCCGGTTTTTGTGTTGCGATCGGAAAAGGTCGCGATCACGACAATCGGTTTACCATCCAAGAGGCTAGGCCCATTGTATATGATTCCGCTTTTCATGGTATTTGCTCCTAGTTGAAAAGGCCCCTTTACCTTATAGGCGTCGGGTCGGGTTGGCAAGTATCTTGTCGGGTCGGGTCGGGATCCTGCGGCGCTGTCGGGTCGGGTCGGGTCGGGTCGGGTCGGGGCTCTTAATAAAAAGATCGCGGACCGCGCGCCCCGGCCCCCGGTTGATTGAGGGCGGGCGAAAACAAGACACGAAAAAGCCCCGAGCGCTGGCGCGCCCGGGGCCCGTGGTTCAAAGCCCCGGCCAGCTGCGCATAGGTGCGGCGTGGTCGAGGTGGCGCGCCCTGATTAGCGGCGTTTCCTTGTGCTTGGCTTCATATGCTTTGAGAAAAACCGCCATGTCGCAATCTTCCTCGAGCGCCAGCACGTCGCCTTTCCGATAACTATACGCGCTGAACGCGTCAGGCGTCAGGTCGACCTCGGCCAGCTGGCCCGTGGTAACCAATAGCCAGCCGTGGCCGGGGTCGGTGATGAATGCTAATACCATTGCCTTATCCTTTCTGGTTAACGTGGCCACCATGGCGCACGGGATGACGGCCCCCGGATCGAGGGCCGCGCACCGGTGCGTCATAGTACCTTGAACGTCTTGACCAGCGTGATGCGCCGCACGTCCAACCAACGCTCGGGCTCGTTCTCGAGCCACCACGCCTTGCTGGGCGCGTTTTGACGCATTGTCTCGACGTAGGTCGCGACGCCCGCCTCGACCATTGCCGAACGCTGCACCTCGAGGCGCTTGGCGATCGCCTTGCTAAGCGCGTTCAGCACCTCGAGCTCGGCCACCATGCGCTCGGCCGTGGTGCACGTATCGGGGTCAATGTGATCGAGCACCTCGGCCCGGATCAAGCTGTTGAGTGATGACATATGAAGCATTGCCTTATCCTTTCTGGTTAACGTGCCCTTGATGGCGCACGGGATGACGGCCCCACGTGGGGGCCGTGCACCGGTACGTCATGCGTTGGCGAGGTACTCGCTCGGCGTCGGTACGCCGCGCCGGATATCGTACGCGTCCAGCCATTCCGGCTCGGCCGCAACCAGCTGGCCGTACCGCTTGACCTCGAGCGCATATGTGTCGCCCATGTCGAACGAGCCGAACGTCGCGGCGCTGCTAGCCGCAACCAACCAGCGGGCGTACGTGTCCTCGTTCTTTACTTGCTTGTACGTCTTGAGCACGTGCCACGTGATATCGCCCGCGCGATAGATCGCGTACGGCTTGTTGACGGGGCGGGATTTTGAAAACGGGTTGGGCATTGTCTTATCCTTTCTGGTTGAAGTGGCCCGAGGCGTCGCGCCTCGGGCCTTTGGTTGATTAGGCCAGCTTGTCGAACTCGGCGATCAGCTGGTCGTATACCTCGGCGGCTTCCTTGTCGCGCCCCGCGGCCAGCATCATAAACATGAACTCGAGCTTGAACTTGAGGCGGTTGCCGGTGCTTTGAACCGGGGCCTCGTCAGCTGCGATGACGGTCATTTCTGCGGTTGCCATTGTCTTGTCCTTTCTGGTTAACCGGGCCGCGTTCATCGCAACCCGTGCCCCCTTTCTATAGAAAGGCGCGCCCGAGGTAAAGGGGTCGCGACCGCCTAGCGTCTTCTACCCTATCGGCCTATCTTTCGTGCGCGGCTCGGGGCTCGGGGTCCGCGCGCCTCGGTCCGGGGGTAACTGCCCCCGATCGGCCCCGACATCGCGACGGGGTCGGACCCCCACACCCCCCTTTTTCGGGCCCCGCCCGCGAGGAGAGTGGGTTTAATTGCTGGTTTCATAAATTCATCCGGCCATTTTTCCGTTCGGGCCCCCGGTCCGCGGACCCCGGGGAGGGGTCTTTTCACCAGCAAGCATTGATGCAAAAAGCGTCCAAAATTTTTCTCGGGTGTTTTTTCGTTTGGCTTTGTGCCATACTTCGCCCTATGTGGACCCCTTTGCTTCTCATATGCTACGTCGACAGGCCTGACTGTGCGATTCCGAACGCTCCGGCTTATTTGAGTGAGCAGGAGTGCATGGTTGCGTTGGAGTACGTCATTGACGCATACCGCCTGCCTGAGGGCATGGCGATTATGGCGTATGATTGCTACAACTGGGGCCAAGGTTCGTGATCCATGGCTGATCAACCCGGATTTTTCTCTCGTGAAGCTGGACAGGCTCGGCGCCGAGCCTTGAACGAGTTCCTGAACGAGGGGGCTGATTATCTTTTGGGTCCGACGGGCATTCCTGACCGGCTGCGTGCGGCGGGAGAGATGTTCAACCCGATGGGCATGGTTGAAGAGGCAGGTGCTCAGGCCACGGTTGCAGCGGATTCCGAGCGCAGTGTTGAAGAGCGGCTGCGGGCTTTAGCTGCGGCGGGGATTAACACGGCGGGGATTGGCTTGCCGGCTCTGCTGGCGCTCATGCGGGCGATCCCTAACGACGCTGCGCTAATTCAGATGCTTCTGGGTGGTGGGCCTGATCCGTCTGGGGCGACGGCAGGGCGGGCGACTGTTCGCCGGGATGATGTGTTCCGAGGGGAGGGCCCTGCAAGAGTTTCTGATGAGGTCGCAGCTTCAGATGCCCCGTATGCAATGCGCCTGACGGGCATGGAGCAGATCGACGACATGATTGAGTCAGGGCTTGTTCGACCCAAGCCGGGTGGATATGGGCAACGAAAACAGTCTACGATTTATTTCGGGGAATCCCAGACGGATGATCCCATGGCGTCCCTGTTCACCAGACCAAACGCAGAAAAACCCGCTGTTCTCGTGGGGCGCCCCGGGACTCTTGGAGCCTACGAGGGCGGTATTCCGATTGACGAACTTGAGCGGGTTCTGATTCGGCAAGAGGACGGCCAGCTTTTGGACATGCTCGATGACATCATCGCGCGCAACAGGGCTAGACGCTAATGCTCACAGGTCAGGATATCCCAGAACCAAGGACCGAGGCTCGTGGTCCTCGGACCTTGGTCCTTCGCAGCCTGTTCTGGTTGCCGCTGGTTTATTTCTTGTATGGCCCGTGATATCGTTCCGTGAACCGCGGACCTTGGACCTTTTGACATGGCCAAACCTCCTTTCTTTTCGCGTGAAGCTGGACGGGCTCGGCGCCGTGCGTTGGACGAGTTTCTTGGCGGCAGCTTAGGTTTTTTGCTGGGTCCAACGGGTATTCCTGATCGGCTTCGTGTTATTTCGGAGTTGTTGAACCCTGTTGCGGCGATGGAGGAGGCGTCGGTTCAGGGTGGTCGTGCGGCGGATCCGGAGCTGTCGCCGGAGGATCGTCGGCGCGCGGCCATTCAGTCTGCGATGAATACGGCGTTGTTTGCTGTTCCCGGCGCTTTGGCGGCGCGTGGGTACATGCCTTCGACGCAGGCTGCGGCGGAGACTTTGACGGGGCTGGCCAGTGTGCCGCCTTCGGTGGAAGAGGCGGCGCGGATTGCGGTTGAGCGGTTGAATCAACCGGGTCCGATGCCGACGCTGTATTCGAATCCGATCCCGGGGATGGGCGACAACGGCGGGCCTCCGTTGGAGGAGCCGTATAATCCGCTCCCGGCCCTTGGTTCTCGGGCCTTGGCTGCTGCGGAGAGCTTGCCGCAGGCGCGTGGGACGTATGGCCAGATGCGCGCGCAGCTTGTGCGACTTGGTGGTGGCGAGCCTGCGGAGCGTGAGCTGTTCTTTACGGGGTTGGATCGCCGGTATCGGCCGGACGATCCGGTCACGCAACAGGAGCTGGTGGACTATTTGCGTGAGACGACGCCTATGTTCAGCGCGGTTGAGGACCGTGCGATCGGGGAGTTGGGGGCGGAGGGTTCAAGGCAGAATCCAGACGTATTTGCAGCGGCGTACGAGCGGTTTGATGAAAGTCCGGAGGGGCAGGCGCTCTTTTTAGAATCAATGGAAGGCCACCGCGAGTATTTTGAGGACCTTGCGGCGAGAGATCCCGACTTCACTTTTACCGAAGACGACATTCTGGAAGCGGCGAGTAACTCCTATCCGGATCTTGTGTATGAAACACTTGATCGGATGTCCGAGCGAGATTTATACGAACTCGCCGGCATAGACGTACCTTTTGACCCCGGCACCACGCAGTATTCCGAGTATTTCACCCCGGGGATGACCGATTATCGAGAGCGGAGGTACTCGTTCCGAGATCCGGGCAACGTCAATCCGACGGGCATTCGCGGGTATTCTGGCGCTGGCGCACACTTTTCTGGTGACGAAAACGTGCCGTTCCTGCACACGCGGGTTGCGACGGCCGACGCCATGGGCGGCAGAGGTAATGCCTACCACATCGGCGAGATCCAGTCGGACCTCGCGCAGCGGCTTCGGCAGGAAGGCCTCGATTACAAACCAGCTGCGGGCCCGGATGCGGAAATGCTGTTTGAGTTGGCGGAAGGCGGGGTCGGCCGCAACATTACGGACGACATGTGGCGGCGGTTGCAGGAGCCGGACTTCCCAAGCAACACAGCGCTGCCGGAAAACTTCTTCGAAAACCACCTCGTGCTGGATCGGACGCAGACCGCGCCGACGGCCGAGCGGTTTACGCGGGCGATCGAAGGGGCGAGGACCGCGGCCCTTGATCAGCTTCGCAACGGCGCCAATCGGTTGCGCACCATGCGGGACGATTTGGACGCCGAGGCGCAAGAGGCAAGAAAGATTCTTCGGGAAGGTCTCGAGGTCGAGGGCAGCTACCTTGGCTGGGACAACGCCGCAGGACCGATGGGGGACATCACTAACTCGATCCGCGCAGCCTTCGCAACGGGGCAAGATCCCGCGGAATACGTTGCGCAGGTCTATGACATCGACCCGACGCGCAGCGAGCGCGAGCAGTTCTTGCTGGACCGTATCGCAGAATACGCCAACCACTCGTATGTGTCAGAAAACCGTCGAACGCGTGAGGGCCAAGCCAATGACCTTGCAAGCAGCCTGTCCCGCCGGATGTCCACGGGCCGCACGGACGAGACGGAGATGGAGGCGGTCATACGCAGTGCGTTCGACGCCGATATCCCGCTGCAGTACACGACGCGCATGCGCCGCGGGGAACGGATCAGCGACGATGAGCTTGAGGCCATTGCGGATGATTACGGCCCTGTTGTGTCTGCAGCAATCGCTGGTCAACAGGAGCTGATGCTGGCCAACATCCAACCCAATGCGCTTCGGTATTTGTCCAGCACGGCCCGCATGCTGCGCGAAGGCACCCGCAGCCCGCAGCCGTTTGTCGAGTCGACGAACCAGTGGGTGGACTATGCGCTGAAGAACGAGCTG
>Ga0208161_1001434_pt1 | contig 12679 bp, 13 predicted proteins | sample CB_VirMetaG_3_FD_184538 | JGI IMG/M metagenome (GOLD analysis project Ga0208161, IMG submission 184538) | Freshwater to marine saline gradient viral communities from Chesapeake Bay - CB_1508_1S Viral MetaG (SPAdes) (version 4) | ecosystem: Environmental > Aquatic > Marine > Coastal | place: USA... | reverse complement strand
AAGCGTTTTGGGCTGTTTTCCCCCACCCCCGATTTAAGCAACGAATCAACGAAATAACCATTAAAAAAAAAGGGGGTAAAATGGCCAAATAACGCTTACAGAAACTCGCTCACACCATGTCGAGAAAAACTTTTTTTAGTGCGGTCGCAAAATTTTTTAATTATTTTTATTTAAGCAATAATTTTTTTCACTTTATATATAGCACCCACTATGTCCGACCCATCACTCACACCCCAAAAGTTGTCAGCTCAGTCCGAACGATTTCTCACCTGGCTCGGCGATCGCGAAAATGCAAGACAAATAGCAACACTATACGACCAATTTAGAAAGTCGGAATATAAGAAAGCAATTAAAGACCCTCGCTTGATGCCATTCGGTAAATACAAAGGCAAGACTGTAGATGAAGTAGCAAGCTTTGACCTTAGTTATTTGCGATGGATGGTCAAGCAAGATTATTTAAATGCTTATCCCGACACTAAAACGCTAATCAGTAAATACGCCTAATCCCACGTAGTTCCGATGAGTTATTTTTTTTGCTTTATAATTATTTTACTTTTATATATAGCGAAACATGGAACCATCACGTGAGGATTTATTGGAATTACTCGTTCGGGGCGAAGGTGGAATGCTCGGAGGGGCAAGACGTCGTAAGAAGCCCGTCCCGCCTGGTTTAAAGAAATGGCATGCATTCCAAAAGAAACACCCTGAGTTGTCTCGAACGCAACAGTCTCGTTTGTATCAAAAACAGAAGAAAAAGAAGGGCAGAGGCTTTGAAGAATTTGAAGAAGAGGAAGAATTTGAAGGCTTCGGCATGCTCGGAGGTGCTAAAAGCAAACATCCCAAAGCATCATCTTCAGCCTGGAAGACCAAAACCGTCCGCGGAAATAAGAAATTGATTAAAATGGGTGAAAAGATATATAATTTGTTTAAAAGCACATACCCTAAAGAACACGGATTATTGAAAAAGCAAGCTATTGGTAGTGGTGTTGATTTTGAGGATTATATGACGTTTGTAGCCAATCAAAGAAAGACAAACCCGGACACTGTCGGTGTCGCTTTACGTAAAGCGTGGGACGAAACCGTTGAAAAGGGTAGGGCTGAATATTATTCCGAATACGAGAGAGTGCTGATGTCGATAGCTGAGGGCGCTCTTGATGTTTTAAAAGCTGGCTCCCCGGCTGAAATTAAAAACAGATTTTATTTATTGGAAACGGGCGAAGTAAGAGACCCACCATTTGCAGACCCTTAATATTAAAAGGTTTTTACTATGTTTTTTTTATTATATATAGACGATGAACCGAATAGATTACTACGAAAATAAAAACAGATTTGAAAAAAGCTCATTTATGAAGACTGTCAATGAAAAATTGGAGATAGGTGAAGGAGTAAAAAAGATAATTATGAAATATTTTAAAAGTGAGTTATTACGAACGAAAAGCAAACAACCTGATTTAAAAACATCGCCGATCGGTTATCAAGACTTTCAAGACTGGCAAAGAATAACCGGCAGAGACCCGGATAGCTGGAAAGACTGGGCACTTGAACTTATGGGAAATTTTCACTCATATTATGACCCGATTGATGTCGCTTATATTCAATTAGGTTTTAACACATACACGGATTTTGACAGTTTTATATCAAGATTAATAACAGATGAACAGAAAAAAGAAGCGATATACGGCGGTTCATACGCTCAATTTCAATATGGATTAAGAAATATTGAAAAATTCCGACAGATGGGTATTGAACTTTATAAATTTGCGATGAAATACTGGAAAGGCAAATATGGTCAACCGCCACGACCGATAAAAGCAAAATCAACAAAAACACAAAGACAAAAGCAGAAGGAAAAGGCTAAGCAAGCAAGACAAAAGGGCAGAGGTGTAGATTATGAGGATTTTAAAAATTATTTGTTAAAATATAAAATTGACTATCCAAAACGTAAAAGTCCAACCGTTTTTATTAAACAATTTAAAAAAGAACTTGCTGACGGAAAAGTTGGAGATTTCTTTAATATGAAGGATTATTTTTCGTATTATTTAGCAACTCAATTCCAAAACCGAATATTTCAACAATCTAAGCCATTACTTGGCGAGGTGTTATAAAACAAAAGTATTGTGGTTTAAATTTTTCATACCAAAACTATTATTTTTTATATATAGACATGGATGAATATTGCGTTGCGATTAATAATGCTAACCCTGTTGCTGTTTGCATGGGCGGTAAGTTTGATGGTAGGAAGGTATCAATTGCTAAAAAAGACGATTATCAAAGCGATGAAGAAGAAGATGAACGAGACCCGTTTGAACAACTTGACATAAATGAATTTCTTGAAAATCTTTCAATGATGGATGTAAGGGATAGGATGAATGTTGTTCGCAAATTAAAAAGTAGAGAGGATAAAACAAGCCGATACGCGAAAAAATACAAAGATAGTTGTAAAAGAGAGTTGAAATTAGATGCCGGCCAGTTTATTATACTGCCAACAGAACGCACAGAACGTGTTTATATTGCCGGAAAATCGGGAGTTGGTAAATCAACGCTTGCGAGTATGTATATTCGCGAATACACTGAAATGTTCCCCGATCGTCGTGTCATCTTGGTGTCAACACATAGCGAAGAAAAAGCATATGAGATGTTCGATATTATACAAATACCGTTGGACGATACATTTATTGAAAAACCACCCGAACTAACAGATTTACAAAATGCTCTCGTGATATTTGACGATTGTGATAATTTAACTTCAAAAAAATTAAGTGATACAGTGAAAGCAGTTAATAATAATCTTATTGCGAACGGTAGAAAATATAACATCCATGTTATAACTATGTCGCATCAATTAATGGATTATTCAAGAACTCGCCATTTACTCAATGAAGCTAATCGTGTTGTGTTCTTTCTCGGAGGTAGTGCGTATCACAATAAACGTTATTTATCAGTTTATGCCGGCTTAGATAAATCACAGATAAACAGAATTCTCGCATTAAAATCTCGTTGGGTATGTTTGGGATTAACAATACCTAATTATTTCATATCACAGCATGAAATTGGTTTAATTGTTTAAGGCACGATAATTGTGCTTAGTTCGTCGTAGTCTAATCCCGTTAGATTTGTCAATTTATCTAATCTTTTTTTATATTCTTTTTGAGACAAATGTCTCGCCATCCATCTCATAATGCAATGTCTTCCACATGTTGCTATCATAGGGTCATGTTTTTGGTATTGTATGGGATTGTATGATATTGCACCACCATTTTTTAACAGCCATTTAACTAATTTAGGTTGATATCTTTTGTCCATAACTTTTAGGCATTCATCAGGCAACATGCCATAACTGTCAAAGAATTCAATGCAAGGCTCACCATTATTATTTTTTGTTCGTAATATTAAACTCCAATGTCCATTTAATGGAGTTTTCTCGTATAGAACAACGCACGGCAATTTTCCATTCCAATCGCGCAGTAGCTCAGCCGGTAGATATTGCGAAATATCCGCGTCGCTTAGTGGTTCGGTTAATTTTTCTTCAATTGTTTTATTCGACATACTATATAATTACCGTGAAAAAATGACATCACACGTTTATTACGACACTACAATCGTCAATGATAAAGAATTTCCAATCCCCGCGAGTATTAACGACATTCGTGGGGAAACTATCATTTTCCATCCCGAAAGTTGGGAGATGTCCGTTGTAAGATTTGATATCAACACGTCTTTAATTCCAGCGACAACTATCCCGATGGAACCCGGTGCTATTCTGGGTGTCAATTCTCCATCTTTACTTACATTCACAATGGTTTTGGGCGGTGTTCCAATTATTAAGCCAGTTGTTAATGATAGTCTCGGCAATTTGTTCGGCATTCAAAAATTGATTGATGAAATGAATTTAGCCGTAGCTGGTGTTTATAGCGCCCTTTTGGCACCAATTCCAACAACTGCACCAGTGTTTTATTACGATAGTGTTAGGAGACGTATACAAATGTATTTTGAAGATTTATGGGCTAATGACACTATTGAATTTTACTGTAATACAACATGCCGACAATATCTATTTGGATTACCCGCAACATTTATAGGCTTTCAACAACCAGATGGCAAAGATTTCCGTTTTTCTTTCCAGGGCAATGCAAAAAATGCAGACAGATTGATTTTAGGTGCTCGTGAAGGATATCCAGTCGCAACGAATGGGATACCAGACCCTATGTTTTTCACAGAACAAGAGGCTGACGTAATTAGCTCATGGAACACCACAAGAAGCATTAAACTGACAAGTGCGACACTGCCGATCGTAGCAGAGAACGAACAAAGCAATTTTCTATCATCTCAACAGGGTAGTTTTTCGGATAAATCATCTCAAGTTATTTCGGATTTCCTTCTATCCAACAATGACAACCCGATTACTGACAGAATATCACTCGAATATCTCCCCACAGCCGAATATCGTATGATTTCGCTCGGTGGGAAAGAAGGTATTAAACGTGTTCAAATATCGGCCTTTTTCACCGATTTATCAGGCGTAGAAAAACCCGTTCTATTACCACCCAATGGCATATTCTCGGTTAAATTGATGTTTAGGCGACGAACTAAAGAAGTTCACTCAGGGCGATTGCCTTCACCGGAATATTAAAGAAGGGGGAGAACTCCGCCTTTAATTAATTTTAGTAATAGTATTTTTTTAGAAAGATATATATAGAAAGATGTCGCTTAATCTCGTTCGTGCAGTTGACCCAAGAACTGATGTCAACAGTCATTACCGAAAAACGTATTCAGTTTATGATGGGGCTCAAGATGTTGGATATATTCGCACTAAGCCCGATGGCGGTGTGAGTTCCTCGTCGCTGAGTTTTACATGTAATCCTCCCAGTCCTCAGGTGTTTGTCAACCGTAGGGCTATGGTTGAAATGGAGTATGAAATTGCTTTTACCGGTGTTTCGGCTGGTGTTGGTGTGCCTTTGCTTCAAATTGCAGGTGCTTCTTCTTCAACTGGCGCACCAGTAGGTAATCAGTTTCATGATGCACCCAGGGCTTTCCCCATTCAAAATAGTTTGACAAATATTGAGATTTCTCTTAATAATGATAGAATTACACAGAACCTCAATCAATACATCAGGGCTTTCCCTCGTTATCAAACCGATGCTAAGTCCCAGGATATTAATTATGGCTTGTCGCCTTCTATGCTTGACCAAGCGCAAGATTATGCTGAACTCGATGGGTTCGCTCGTGATCCGCTCAGGGGCTACGGTGATAACCCTTTGCAGGTGCCCCGCGGTGGCTTTGTCGGTATTGATGTTATTTCTAACACTTCAACCGGTGTGGCTGATACCGCAGTTGTTCGTCTTAAATGCACTGAGTATTTGATGGTTAGCCCTATGCTTTTTGAACAAGATGACCAGGATACCGGATTTATTGGTATCCAGACTATGAAGCTTATCCTATCTCTCGGCGGTCGTGGGAATGGCGCTTTGGCAGGCCTTGCCGGCTCTCTGTGGTCTCACAGTTCCGCAGGTGGTAGTGTGCTCAATACTGCTGTTGCTTCGGTTATTGATGCTCAAACTATCTTCAGCTACCTCACTCCCGACCCTACGATGAACATTCCTAAAACTAATTTCTACTCGTATTATCAGCCACAGGTTTTTCCGACCACTACATTCGCTCCAGTGCTTCCCCAGGCTTCTACGACTATTCAAATGAACAATATCCAGCTCGATGCTATCCCTAATCGTTTGTTCTTGTTCGTTCATGAAGTTGATAGTGCTCATGACTTGACGAAGTCTGATACTTTCTTCGGTATTGAAAATGTGGCGATTAGCTTTGATAATCGTGATAATTTGCTTGCAAATGCCACCGAACAAGACCTTTACAATATCGCTGTGAAGAATGGCACTAATCTCTCATGGTCTCAATGGACTAAACATGTTGGTGGTGTGTTGGCTTTGGATTTCGCCTCCGATATCCCGCTTAGAACTCTTCAAGCTGTGGGTATGCGTGGGTCTTACAACCTTCGTATCACTATCAAAACTAAGAACTTGAGTGCAGTTGCTAAGACACCAACTTTGACATGTGTTGTTGTTTCTGAGGGTGTTATGGTGATCGACCACCAACAGGTTAGTCGCAATATTGGAGTTCTCGATGCTCAGGATGTGCTCGAAAGCAAATACATGCCCGAAGTTGTTTATCATGCGTCCGGCTCTATTTACGGTGGTAATTTCTGGCAACGTGTTCTCGATGCTGGCAAGAAGGCTGTAGGCTTTGTAAAAAAGTATGCCCGCCCCGCTATTGATGTGGCTGAGAAGATTGCTGATGTTGCTGGTGTTCCCGCTCTATCTATGGGCGTTTCTCAAGCCGATAAATTGGCAAAATCATTCGGTCTCGGTAAGGGACGCGGATTGACTGGTGGTAAGTCTCTATCCCGTGCTCAACTTCAAAGAATGCTCAAAGAATAAGAAGGGGGTATCCACCCCCCTTAGACCCCCCAAATAGTGGCGCAATATTATGCGTGCAATGATATTATTTTTTGCTTTAATATAGAAGCAATGAATTTACGCGAGTTAAATAGTGGGACACCGCAAACAAAGCAATGGCTTAAACCCGTTTTTGGTAGTGTTTCAGCTGGAGAAAGCGTGTATGAACATGAAGATACCCCGACTGTTTTACCTAATGCGGGTAGTAGCAAATTGTATGTAAAAAATGACAATAAGGTTTATACGATTGATAGCAATGGCGTTGAGCGCATTGTTGGTGATGGAGTTGGTGATCTAACCGATTTAGAAAATAAAACACAGAACATTGATTTAGCCGGGACAACAACAAATCTTACGAGAATAAACGGCGCAGTGGTACCAAATAGCATACGAATTAGGGACACGACTACTGTTGATTTACGACTTGTTGGTGATAATAGAGTAGCGTTAAATAATATTGACCCTGCGGGCGCACCACCTATTTTAGCCGTGTTTAACAATGTTGCAACAAACGGAGTAGCTGCTGCTATCCAAATAGCAAAAAATGGTAGTAGCAATAATGGTTGTCAATTGCAGTATGTTTTAGACGAGACAACCCCTGCGAATAATCACGCCTGTTTAGTTATTCAGGGTTCTGCGTTTAATTGTGGGTTAGAGCTGTATCAAGATGGAAGGGCTATTTTCGAGGGCACCAATGTGCAAATGACTTCGGCGACTGTTAACGGCAATATTACGGCGCAAACTATTAACAACCTTACACCCGCAGGTGGTTCTTTTGCGCAAACAAGTTCTGTTGTTATTGCAAATACAACGGTAGAAAGCACAATTATCGGAAGTGGCGAAGGAAGTGTATCCGTCCCGGCAAATAAATTTAGACTGGGCGGAAGTTATCGGGTGAGTTCTGGAGGCGTAATGTCTTGTTTGAACAATACGGATTTAACCATACGCTTATACGGAGGGGCTACCGGTTCAACTCTTCTGGGTACAATTCCGACAATAACAATACCTACCTCGACGGGCAAATGGTGGGGTTTGGAGTTCTATTTTACTATCAGGGCTTTAGGTGGTGCTGGCGTCGCTTCTTTTAGTTTTAGGGGTAAATACGAGCAAAATGTTGATAGTCAAAATGCTTTAATCGGTCAATCTGTGCACAGTATTGAAAATACAAATTTCGATACTACTATTCTAAATACCCTCAACATCACTGCTGAATGGGGTTCGGCTTCAGCGAGTAATACATTCACAACAACACAGTGTGTGCTTTATGTAATTTGGTAAAAAAAATATCGCGGGTTAATATAGAAATGTCGGAAGAAGAAAAGATTGAGCTTAAAGAGATGCTTGAAATACCAACTTCTCCAAATATTAAAAAAAGACAGTTGGAACATAAAATTGAATTGGAAGACAAAAAATATAATGACACATGGCAGTCTTGTTGTTTCGAGGTTGACCGAAGAGCGATAAGATTTTTCAGTCAGTTATTTATATCAATTTTAATAATGGTATTTTGTATTGTGCAGTTAGTAAGAAATAAAACATGTGAAAGTCAACAATTGTATTCAGGTATTTTGACAACAATAATCGGAATAATGTTGCCTTCGCCATCACTTCATTAATTTAGAGAGAGTAATATATTTTTTGCTATTATATAGACGATGAATTTACGAGAGTTTAACAACGGAACAGTTGAACAAAAAGGATGGTTGAGGCCGGTTTGTGGTACATTGACGTGCGGGACTATTGAAGCGAAAAGTCAATTTTTGGAGCAAGGAGTTTATACATCCTTGTCGAATTTGCAAGGTTTTGGAGTTGGCCCTCATGCATTACTGCCCGCTGGTTCAGGTAGTTTGACAATACCCGTTAACACGTTAAGAACTGGTAGCACTTTTAATGTGCGTTGCAAGGGTATTATGAGCTGTCCCGCTGGAAGCACATTGACCTTCAGATTGCAGGGTACAACACTTTCGTCCGGTACTTTTGACATGGTGATTTTAACAATGGTCAAAATTAATGATAGCACTATTAAAAACTTCTCACTTAATTTTACCGTAGCCTGTCGTCAAGATGGTTCTAAAGGCGTTGCAGAGTTTCAAGTATTTGGCGATGCTTATGTCCGTGTAGATATTGGACTATCGCCGGAATTTGTAGCAAATGATGCGTCAATATTCGATTTTGGGACTGATGAAGCTTTGCAATTACAACTCACGGCTGAAAGTGATAGCGTAGCATTAAATATTGTTTCACAAATTGGCGAAATTACCATATAGATGCGTTGGGATATTGTAGATAAAGCGTTTAATTTAGGGGCAGACGATTTTGGGATGTCCAAAAGAAAAGATAAACGATTTTATGTAGTGTATAATGGCAAAAAAATAAATTTTGGTGATCCGAATGCTTATACATATTTCGATGGTGCGAGTTCTCAAAAAAGAAAATCGTATAGAGCAAGGCATAGCAAAATTAAATTAAAGAATGGTTCATTAGCATACAAGGATAAAAATCAAGCATCTTTTTGGGCATATAATTTATTATGGTAAGGTGGTATCCGCCCCGGGGTACCATGATAAAAAATATTTTTTATTTAAGAAAAAAAATATTATCATATATATAAATGAGACCATTTAATTTAACTGAAAGAATTTGCAAAGATTGTGGTATCTTGATGCCAATAGACAAATATTATAAAAGAACTGCAACGGCGTATTATACCAGATGCAAAGAGTGTATGCTTTCGAAAAAACGAAAGCCAGAAGGCCATAGACGTGTTTATAAATCAAGGGTTTTACCGAAGTTCTACGAAATACCACCGGAAAAAATGGATGAAATTGATAAAGCGATAAAGGTGTATAATTCATCTCTTCATCATATCTCTAAGATGTTTGATATGAATTATAGCCATCTATTACAATGGAGAAGGGCAGGATTAATTTAATTATATACACTATTTTTTTTTACTGTGCAAAATTGAATTAACCCCGTCATTTGAAAAATATAATTAAATATTTTTATTAGTGAAATAAAAAATCTCACTATATATATACGACGGAGATGGCTCGCGGAAAACAAGAGAGGTCAAGATTATATAGAGAGGCGAAGCGATTAGGTCTACGTCCAACATGGAGAACATCAACGGTTAATAATTTAACGACTTTGCTCAATCGTCATCGTCGCAGTGCGATTGTAGATAATTTATTAACAACGAACCAATTCCAAGCATTGATTAATTATGCTAATCAACATCCATTGACACGACAACAAGCTACAGATTTATTCAATCGTATGGTGGCAGACGGAATGTATAAAATTGAATTTCATCGTGGCGAGTTTGTTCATGCTGTTTTACTTAATGACATTTCACGTAGTTCGTTTATTCTACAAATGATAGGGCAACCCGAATTGATAGAAGACACGGCGGGAGGTGGTAGCGACAAATATTATGAAATTGTCAATATTGATATACCTATCGATCGGATTACCATCAATAAATTAGAGAAAGAAAACGTTAATAAAAGTGGTGGCTTCTTTCCCTATATTAATACATCAGATATTGATTTAGAACGATATCAAATATATACCCAAGAACAAGCTTATGACAAATCAATACAAGAAAATCGAGAACATTGTTTAATTCATTGCTTCAGATTATCTGGTGTTGATAGTAGTTTAATTGAAAGCGTTAAATTGCAATTCAAAGAAGGTGCGCATATTGCTAAGAAAAATTTAAAAGAAATCGCAACATTAATTAACAGAATCATAGTTATTCATCAATATTATAACGACAAAGGCGACCACACGAATGAGATACGAAAACATAAATACGGCGCTACCGGCGATGTCTTGAATATTGCATTATTTGAAAGTCATTATTTCCTATATGAAGATACCAAATTAACTACTTACGCTACTAAAAATTACAATAAAGTCAAAGACTTGGATAATTATGAAGATATTTCAGAATGGAACGTCAGCAAATACAAAAGAAACAAAAAAGCCAAGCGAGCGAATACATTATTCTTAGTCAGCAATCTAATGAAACAGGACTTTTTCCAACAGTTAGACATGTCGAACTTCGCTGAAGCGTCTAAACATAGAAAACTCAAAAATCACATATATTTAGATAACATTGACAATGAGCAAAGAGCAAGAAAGCAAAAAACTAAAAAGCCCAATAAAAAGCCTATATTCTTCGCCGATACTGAATGCTTTACCCGTGGCGGTCATCATGAATTATATTTGATAGGCGTTGTATCAAAAGATAATGATGATGTCCAAATTTATAATGTGTGTGATAATAGTGCCAAAATATCATATCTAAAGTTTATGGACTACATCACAAATTACGGCAATACTAATTCAATATGTTATTTCCATTTCTTAAAATATGACTTTCATCCAATGAAACAATACATGAATGTTCTAAACACGTGCGAAAAAGATAGACAAGTGTATTCAGTTTCAGTCGCACATAAAGGTCGCATCGTGGAATTCAGAGACAGTAAAAAAATGATTGATATTAAACTTGCTGACCTTGGTAAAGCGTTTGATTTGCCCGCTGAATATCGTAAGAAAGAAGCTATTGCTTATCATTATTACGATCGCGAGAGAAATAATAAAGAAATCTCGACGTTTGTGTATAGGGCGTATTTACCTGTATCGGAACATGAGATATTCAATAACGAAATGGGTGATAGGACTTCATTTAATCCAACTGAGTATTACATCGAATATCTCAAAATGGATTGTCTGGTATTGAAAAAATCGATGGAGAAATTCAATGAAATTGTATTATCTGAAGACGTGAGCGATGGGTCTATGAGTATCTACGATTACCTGACTATATCAAGTTTGTCCGATGCTTTCATGTTCTCTAATGGAGCGTATGAAAACGTTTATGAAGTCTGTGGCAATCTCCGTGAATATATTGGTCAAGCTGTTTATGGTGGGCGTGTTCATGTTAATACGAAATACAAGAAACAAATAATAGATGGTGCCATTGCCGATTATGACGGTTGTTCATTATATCCAAGTGCCATTTATAGGCTGTGTCAAGAGCTTGGTGGATTACCTAAAGGAAGTGCTAAACGAATTACGGACTGTAGTAAATGGAAAGAATATTATTATGCTGTAATGACTGTCCGTATTACTAAAGTTAATAAGCATCAACAAATGCCGTTTATTGCGCATAAATCGGAGTTCGCGATTGATTATAAAAATGAAGCACCTGCCGAGCCGATCGTTATTGATAAAATAACATTGGAAGATTATATTAAATTTCACGACATAGAATATGAAATATTAGATGGTGTTTATTGGAACGATGGAGGTAATCCAGTCATTGGCGACGTTATCAAGAAATTGTATGACACCAGACTTAAATTTAAGAAGTCTAAGCCTGCTTTAGCACAAGTGTTAAAGTTAATGCTTAACTCCGCTTATGGTAAGACAATAACTAAGAAAACACATACTAAGCATTCATTCAAATATAATGCTGATGTGGATAGATTCTGTAGCAAGAACTTTCATACAATCACAAAGATTGACAAAATCAATGATTTTAAATGTCAGATTACGCAGATTGATGCTGACAGTTCATATAATTGTGCTACTGTTGGTTGTGCGATTTTATCAATGTCTAAACGCATTATGAATGAAGTTATGGGCACTGCGAACGATAATAATATGCCAATATATTACACAGATACTGATAGCCTTCATATGCGTTTAGAGCACGTCAAGCCGTTAGAAGACGAATACAGAAAATTATATAATAGGGAGCTTAATGGTAAGCAATTATGTCAATTTCATGTGGATTTTGATATGAAAGGTGCTGTGAGTGAGATATATGCCACTAAATCAATATTCTTAGGCAAGAAATCATACATAGATAAATTGCAATCTACAAATGCTAATGGAGACATTATTGAAGGCTATCATGTGCGAATTAAAGGAATTACAAAAGCTGGTATCGCTGATTACTGTAGGCGGTATAGAACGAACGAATTCGGCTTATTTAAGAAGCTTATGAATGGTGAAGAAATTGAGATGATTTTGAACCCTTTTGATGAGTCTGATAACAAAGACCATGTCATGTTTGAGTTTGACAAGTTCGGTGTTCGCACCAGAGAGAAAAATTTATTTTCAAGAAAACTGAAATTTTAATCGACCGCACTAAAAAAAGTTTTTCTCGACATGGTGTGAGCGAGTTTCTGTAAGCG
>Ga0208161_1001433_pt1 | contig 12681 bp, 5 predicted proteins | sample CB_VirMetaG_3_FD_184538 | JGI IMG/M metagenome (GOLD analysis project Ga0208161, IMG submission 184538) | Freshwater to marine saline gradient viral communities from Chesapeake Bay - CB_1508_1S Viral MetaG (SPAdes) (version 4) | ecosystem: Environmental > Aquatic > Marine > Coastal | place: USA... | reverse complement strand
TGGTACATCAGGTACCCAAGGTGAAACCGGTACAGGCGGTACTTCAGGTACCCAAGGTGAAACCGGTACAGGTGGTACTTCAGGCTCTTCAGGTACTTCAGGAGATGGTACTTCAGGTACTTCAGGCGCAGACGGTACTTCAGGTACAGGAGGTGCTGGCACTTCAGGTACTTCAGGCGCAGCAGGTACTTCAGGTACAGGAGGCGCTGGTACATCTGGTACTTCAGGTGAAGGTACATCAGGTACTTCAGGTGAAGGTACATCAGGTACTTCAGGCGCTCAAGGTGCTGCCGGTACATCAGGTACTTCAGGTGCCGGAGGTGGAGGTGGTGGTGGTATCTCTGATGTTTATAATAATAATATTAGATACACAGCTTATTCAGCAGGCTCACCTGATTCAGATGGTAGAGTTAAAGTAGATATTACTTCTACAGGCGATTTAACAGGAGGATTAAGTTGGTCACGTTCAGGTGCTACAATTACAATTACTTCTACAGCTCATGGTTTATCTTCTGGAGATTATGTAGTTGTAAGAAATATGGGTGATACTGATTATGTTTATGGAACAATTAGTAACGTTTCTACAAATGCATTTGATATTACAAACGCAGTTAACTCAGGTGATACAAGTGGTACAGAAGGTGCCTATATACCAGCTTATGCAGTTACTTCAGTAACTGATACTTCTGGTGATTTATCAGCTGTAGTTTTAGATAGTCCTAATACTGGTAATCCTATATTACACACTATTTTAACTTATGCCCAGTGTGGTGATGGTCAAACAATTTCCCCAGTAACATTCACAGTACCCACAGGTACAGGTGGGGGAGCTGGAGGTTACACTAGTAAAGAAACTACTCAACCCCCACTAGTAAGTGTAATGAGTATGGATGGTACTGGTAGTTCATCTTATACAATTGGTTCCGATGGTGTAAGTTTAAATTTATCTACTAATAGAAATGTTATCTCTATTACTGGTGTGTCTACATTTGGTATTGGTATTTTATTTAAATTAAATTTCGGATAAAAAAATCTAAAAAAAATAATTTAGAGCCCCTCATTTGAGGGGCTTTTTTTAATATTTATAATAAACCCTGTTTGGAATGTGAAAAACAGTATTATTTAATAATACAATTACAATATAAATGGCCGACCAACTTTTTTACGGATCTATATCCAACGCAACACCACAAAAAGGACCTGATAATTCTTTTAACAGAATTAACTTTAATTCTACTGCAGGTAGTGCTACAATTACTGATGTAATACCCAATGGATCATACGCAGGGTTTGACCTTATTTTTGTAGGGATGCAAATGACTGCTGCTGGTGCGTTTACTAACGCTATAATTGAATCATTTGATCCTGTAGCCCAAACTATTACTTTTGATACTACAGCTTCAGGAACAAAAACAGGCCAAACAGGATTAGGTAGAGTTTCTCCAGGTAAAGGACAATATTTTATAGCATCAGCTTCATTATATGATCCTCAAGGATTCCAAACTGTAAGAACTATTACAGGTAGTAATGATGATACCTACGATGGTTCTTCTAGTACATATGCTATTATAGCCCCTATGGCTAACACATCTAATACTCTCATCCAGGGTAGATTTCACAAATATAATATTACAGATATTCCCTATAAATTAGGTAATAGTGAATTCTCGTTCTTAATGCAATGGGGTGAAAAAGATTCGGAACCTAGTGATGAACAAGTATTAACTACTAGTAATCAAACCATAGCTATAGTTCAACTATCTACTAGTGAGTCTCTAGCATCCACATTCTCCAGACAAGTAGGATTAATGGGATCAACCCCAGCAGGTTCAGATCAAGCTGGGTATCAAATTGAATTAACAGATTTTTTTGATGATTTAGTAATCTCGGATGTATACTATACAGGTTCATTAGTATCTCAAAATAACAGAAACTTTAACTTTTCAGGTTCTGGTGTAGAAGTAACCTTATCAGGTTCAGATAGTGTATTAGTAACCATAGAAGGTGGTTTAGCTGAAATCCCAGTATCACAAAGTGATGCTGGAGTTGGTTTAGCAACAGCATTTAATTTTAGTGGCTCAGGAGTTCAAAGTGTAACCCTAGGTACTAGTGGAATTGCTACAGTATACATAACCACAGGAGATATAAGTACATCTGGTACTTCAGGTACTGCAGCAACAGCCGGTACTTCAGGTACAGATGGTTCTTCAGGTACCTCATCTAACGATACAAGTGGTACTTCAGGTACTTCAGGTACAAATGGCTCTTCAGGTACTTCAGGTACAAGTGCATCTTCAGGAACTTCAGGTGGTACTTCAGGTACTGCCGGTACTTCAGGTACAGATGGTTCTTCAGGTACAGATGGTGAGTCTGGTACTAGTGGTACTTCAGGTGAAACTTCAGGTACATCAGGTAGTGCTGGTACCTCAGGTACATCGGGTAACCCATCAGATTCTACTTCAGGTACAAATGGTATAAGTGGTACATCAGGTACTTCAGGTGAAAGTTCAACATCAGGAACAGCAGGTTCTTCAGGTACTTCAGGCTCAAATGGAACTTCAGGTACTTCGGGTACAGATGGTTCTTCAGGTACAGCTGGTACTTCTAAAACTTCAGGCACAAGCGATACTTCAGGAACTTCGGGTTCATCAGGTAGTTCAGGTACTACAGGTGAAGATGGCAGTTCAGGTACAGCAGGAAATTCAGGTACTTCAGGTACATCCGATACTTCAGGTACAGCAGGTTCCGCTGGTACATCAGGTACATCAGGTAACCCAGCAGATTCTACCTCAGGTACAAACGGTATTTCAGGTACATCAGGTACTTCAGGTGAAAGTTCAACATCCGGAACAGCAGGTTCTTCAGGTACCTCAGGAGATGATGGAAGCTCAGGTACAGCAGGTGAAGATGGTTCAAGTGGTACTTCAGGTGACTCAGGTACTTCAGGTACTTCCGACACCTCAGGTACAAGTGGTTCAGCAGGTAGCTCAGGTACAGCCGGTGAAGATGGCAGTTCAGGCACAGCAGGAAATTCAGGTACTTCAGGTACATCCGATACTTCAGGTACAGCAGGTTCCGCTGGTACATCAGGTACAAGTGGAGATGCTGCTGATTCAACCTCAGGTACAGCTGGTGTAAGCGGTACTTCAGGTACCTCAGGTGATTCAAGCACTTCAGGTACAGCTGGTAGTTCAGGTACTTCAGGTGAAGACGGAAGTTCAGGTACCTCAGGTGAAGATGGTAGCTCAGGCACTTCAGGTGACTCAGGCACTTCAGGTACTTCAGATACTTCAGGAACTTCAGGTTCATCAGGTAGCTCAGGTACAGCAGGTGAAGATGGTACTTCAGGTACAGCAGGAAATTCAGGAACTAGTGGTACTTCCGACACCTCAGGTACAAGTGGTTCAGCAGGTAGTTCAGGTACATCAGGTAATCCAGCAGATGCTACTTCAGGTACAGCTGGTGAAAGCGGTACTTCAGGTACCTCTGGTGAATCTAGTACTTCAGGTACTGCAGGTAGCTCAGGTACATCAGGTTCAAACGGTACATCAGGTACTTCAGGTGAAGACGGAAGTTCGGGTACTGCTGGAGATAGTGGTACATCAGGTACTTCTGACACCTCAGGTACAAGTGGTTCAGCAGGTAGCTCAGGTACAGCAGGTGATGATGGCTCTTCAGGTACAGCCGGTGGATCCGGAACTTCAGGTACTTCTGATACTTCAGGTACAGCTGGTTCAGCTGGTACTTCAGGTACATCAGGTAACCCAGCAGATGCTACTTCAGGTACAGCTGGTGAAAGCGGTACTTCAGGAACTTCAGGAGATTCAAGCACTTCAGGTACAGCAGGTTCTTCAGGTACTTCAGGTACAGATGGTTCATCAGGTACTTCAGGTGAAGACGGAAGTTCAGGCACTTCAGGTGACTCAGGCACTTCAGGTACTTCAGATACTTCAGGAACATCAGGCTCTTCAGGCTCTTCAGGTACAACAGGTGACGATGGTTCATCAGGCACAGCCGGCGGATCAGGGACATCTGGTACATCCGATACAAGTGGTACAGCTGGTTCAGCTGGTACCTCAGGTACATCAGGTAACCCAGCAGATGCTACTTCTGGTACAGCTGGTGAAAGCGGTACTTCAGGAACTTCAGCTGACTCAAGCACTTCAGGTACTGCAGGTAGCTCAGGTACATCAGGTTCAAACGGTACATCAGGTACTTCAGGTGAAGACGGAAGTTCAGGCACTTCAGGTGACTCAGGCACTTCAGGTACTTCAGATACTTCAGGTACAAGTGGTTCAGCAGGTAGCTCAGGTACAGCAGGTGAAGATGGTACATCAGGTACTGCAGGAGATTCAGGTACTTCAGGTACATCCGATACTTCAGGAACCTCAGGTTCAGCAGGTAGTTCAGGTACATCAGGTAACCCAGCAGATGCTACTTCTGGTACAGCTGGTGTAAGTGGCACTTCAGGTACTTCAGGTGACAGTTCAACATCAGGTACCGCTGGTAGCTCAGGTACATCAGGTACAGATGGTTCATCAGGTACAACAGGTAATGATGGTTCAAGTGGTACTTCAGGTGATTCAGGTACATCAGGAACAAGTGATACTTCAGGAACTTCAGGTTCAGCAGGTAGCTCAGGTACAGCAGGTGAAGATGGTACTTCAGGTACAGCCGGTGGATCAGGTACTTCAGGTACATCCGATACTTCAGGAACCTCAGGTTCAGCAGGTAGTTCAGGTACATCCGGTAACCCTGCAGATGCTACTTCTGGTACAGCTGGTGAAAGCGGTACTTCAGGTACTTCAGGTGAAAGCTCAACTTCAGGAACAGCAGGTTCTTCAGGAACTTCAGGTTCAGCAGGTACTTCAGGAACCTCAGGCTCAAATGGTACATCAGGTACTGCAGGAGATTCAGGTACTTCAGGTACATCCGATACTTCAGGTACAAGTGGATCAGCAGGTAGTACAGGTACTTCAGGTACAGACGGTAGCTCAGGTACAGCAGGAGACTCAGGTACATCAGGAACAAGTGATACTTCAGGTACTACAGGTAGTGCAGGTACATCAGGTACATCAGGTGATAACGCTTCAGCTACCTCAGGTACAGCAGGTGTAAGCGGTACTTCAGGTACTTCAGGAGATTCAAGCACTTCAGGCACAGCAGGTTCTTCAGGAACTTCAGGTTCAGCAGGTACTTCAGGAACCTCAGGCTCAAATGGTACATCAGGTACTTCAGGAGATTCAGGTACTTCAGGAACAAGTGATACATCAGGTACTTCAGGCTCAGCAGGTTCATCAGGTACTTCTGGTACAGATGGTTCAAGCGGCACAGCCGGAGATTCAGGTACATCAGGAACAAGTGATACTTCAGGTACAACGGGTTCAGCTGGTACTTCAGGTACATCAGGTGATAACGCTTCAGCTACTTCAGGTACAGCTGGTGTAAGTGGCACCTCAGGTACTTCAGGTGAATCTAGTACTTCAGGAACTGCAGGTTCAAGTGGTACAAGTGGTTCAGCAGGAACTTCAGGAACATCAGGTTCAAACGGTACATCAGGTACTGCAGGAGATAGTGGCACCTCAGGTACAAGTGATACATCAGGTACTTCGGGCTCAGCAGGTAGTACAGGTACTTCAGGTACAGACGGTAGTTCAGGTACAGCAGGTGAATCAGGTACTTCGGGTACTTCAGATACTAGTGGTACTACAGGTAGTGCCGGTACTTCAGGTACCTCGGGTGATGTATCAAGCGCTACTTCAGGTACAGCAGGTACATCAGGTAGTTCAGGAACTTCAGGTGAATCTAGTACTTCAGGTACAACAGGTTCTTCAGGAACCGCAGGTTCTTCAGGAACATCTGGTTCTTCTGGTACATCAGGTAGTTCAGGTACAGCTGGTAGCTCAGGCACATCAGGTACAAGCGACACTTCAGGTACTTCAGGTTCATCAGGTTCTTCAGGTACAGATGGTTCAGCTGGTACTTCTGGAACAGCAGGTAATTCAGGCTCAAGTGGTACTTCAGATACTAGTGGTACTACAGGTAGTGCCGGTACTTCAGGTACCTCGGGTAATGTATCAAGCGCTACTTCTGGAACAGCAGGTACTTCAGGAAGCTCAGGTACCTCAGGAAATAGTTCAACTTCAGGAACCGCAGGTTCATCAGGAACCGCAGGTTCATCTGGTACAGCTGGTACAACCGGCACTGGAGGTAGTTCAGGTACTTCGGGTACAGCAGGTAGCTCAGGTACTTCAGATACTTCAGGAACTTCAGGTTCAAGTGGCTCATCAGGTACTGATGGTTCTTCAGGAACTTCAGGTACAGCAGGTAGCTCAGGTTCAAGTGGCACTTCAGATACTTCAGGTACAACAGGTTCTGCTGGTACATCAGGTACATCAGGAAACGTAGCTTCAGCAACTTCAGGTACAGCTGGTACTTCAGGAAGCTCAGGTACCTCAGGAAATAGTTCAACATCAGGAACTGCAGGTTCTTCAGGTACAGCAGGTTCAAGCGGTACTGCTGGCAGTTCAGGTACAAGTGGATCAAGTGGTACTGCTGGTTCTTCAGGCACATCAGGTACAAGCGACACTTCAGGTACTTCAGGTTCATCAGGTTCTTCAGGTACAGATGGTTCAGCTGGTACTTCTGGAACAGCAGGTAATTCAGGCTCAAGTGGTACTTCAGACACTTCAGGTACTACAGGTAGTGCTGGTACTTCAGGTACATCAGGAGACGTAGCTTCAGCAACTTCAGGTACAGCCGGTACTTCAGGAAGCTCAGGTACCTCAGGAAATAGTTCAACATCAGGTACAACTGGTAGTTCAGGTACAGCAGGTTCATCTGGTACAGCTGGTAGTTCCGGTACTTCAGGTTCATCAGGAACAGCAGGTAGCTCTGGTACATCAGGCACCTCAGATACAAGTGGTACATCAGGTAGCTCAGGTAGCTCAGGTACAAATGGAACATCAGGAAGCTCAGGTACAGCTGGTTCATCAGGAAGCTCAGGCACATCTGATACTTCAGGTACAACGGGTTCAGCTGGTACTTCAGGTACTTCAGGCGACGTAGCTTCAGCAACTTCAGGTACAGCAGGTACAAGTGGATCATCAGGTACCTCAGGAAATAGTTCAACATCAGGTACAGCTGGTTCTTCAGGAACAGCAGGTTCAAGTGGTACTGCAGGTTCATCAGGTACAGTTGGTTCAAGTGGCACAGCTGGTAGTTCAGGCACATCAGGCACAAGCGATACTTCAGGCACTTCAGGTTCATCAGGCTCTTCAGGTACAGATGGAACATCAGGAAGTTCAGGTACAGCTGGTAGTTCAGGAAGTTCAGGCACAAGTGATACTTCAGGTACTACAGGTTCAGCAGGTACAAGTGGTACCTCAGGCGACGTAGCTTCAGCTACTTCAGGTACGGCCGGTACAAGCGGTAGTTCAGGTACTTCAGGCGGAAGTTCAACATCAGGAACTGCAGGTTCTTCAGGAACCGCAGGTTCTTCAGGAACCGCAGGTTCTTCAGGAACCACAGGTTCAAGTGGTACTGCTGGTTCTTCGGGTACATCAGGTACAAGCGATACTTCAGGCACTTCAGGTTCATCCGGCTCTTCAGGTACAGATGGAACATCAGGAAGCTCAGGTACAGCTGGTTCTTCAGGTTCATCTGGTACTAGTGATACTTCAGGTACTACAGGTAGTGCAGGTACTTCAGGTACTTCAGGCGACGTAGCTTCAGCTACTTCAGGTACGGCAGGTACAAGCGGTAGTTCAGGTACTTCAGGCGAATCTAGTACTTCAGGTACAGCGGGTTCAAGTGGCACTGCAGGTTCGTCAGGTACAGCTGGTAGTTCAGGTACAGCTGGTAGCTCAGGAACATCAGGTAGCTCAGGCACATCAGGCACAAGCGATACTTCAGGTACATCAGGTAGCTCAGGTAGCTCAGGCTCGGATGGTACATCAGGAAGCTCAGGTACAGCGGGAACTTCAGGCTCAAGTGGTACTTCAGATACATCAGGTACAACGGGTTCAGCAGGTACAAGTGGTACTTCAGGCGACGTAGCTTCAGCTACTTCAGGTACAACAGGTACAAGCGGTAGTTCAGGTACTTCAGGCGAATCCAGTACTTCAGGTACAGCTGGTAGTTCAGGTACAGCTGGTAGTTCAGGTACAGCTGGTTCTTCAGGAACAGCAGGTTCAAGTGGTACTGCTGGTTCTTCAGGTACTTCGGGAACAAGTGATACATCAGGTACAACTGGTTCAGCAGGTACAAGTGGATCAAGTGGTGATAGTAATACTTCAGGTACAGTAGGTACTTCAGGTAGTTCAGGTACTTCAGATACTTCAGGTACTACAGGTTCAGCTGGTACATCAGGTACTTCAGGTGATGTAGCAAGCGCTACTTCAGGTACTACAGGTACTTCAGGTTCATCAGGTACATCTGGAGAAAGTTCAACTTCAGGAACAGCAGGTTCTTCAGGTACAGCAGGTAGTTCAGGCACATCTGGTTCATCCGGTACAGTAGGTACATCAGGTTCATCAGGTACAAGCGACACTTCAGGTACAACTGGTAGTTCAGGTACAGCTGGTACTTCAGGTGATAGTAAAACTTCAGGAACAGCTGGTACTGCGGGTTCAAGTGGTACAAGTGATACTTCAGGTACAACTGGTTCATCAGGTACATCAGGTACTTCAGGCGACGTAGCAAGTGCTACTTCAGGTACAACAGGTACAAGCGGTAGTTCAGGTACTTCAGGCGAATCCAGTACTTCAGGTACAGCAGGTAGTTCAGGAACTTCAGGCTCAAATGGTACTTCAGGTAGCTCAGGTACTCATGGTTCATCAGGTACTTCAGGTGATAGTAAAACTTCAGGTACAGCAGGTTCTTCAGGTACAACTGGTAGTTCAGGTACAGCTGGTACTTCAGGTAATACTGGAGCTAGTACAACATCAGGTACTTCATCTAACTCAGGAACTTCAGGATCTTCGGGTACAACGGGTACAGCAGGTACTTCAGGTATTAGTGGTAATAATAATACTTCAGGTAATAGCTCAACCAGTGGTACTACAGGTACAGCAGGTACAGCAGGTACATCACCAGGAGATGGCACATCAGGTACTTCATTAGGATCCGGATCTTCTGGTACTTCAGGTTCATCAGGAACAGCAGGTTCTTCAGGAACATCAGGCTCATCAGGCACTTCAGGAAGTTCAGGTACAACAGGTACTGGTGGTACATCAGGAGGTAGTGGTAGTTCAGGTACTCAAGGTTCATCAGGCACTTCAGGTTCAAGTGGTACAGGATTTAATACAGTATCTAACGCAGCTGATAATAGAATTTTAACATCTGATGGTACTACAAATGCCGCTGTAGCAGAATCAAACTTAACGTTTGATGGTAATACATTAAAACTTGAAAAAGCATTCTTACAAGCAAATCAAGTAACGTTAACAGCTAACTCAACTACTACAATCTTAGATAGTGTAAATAATATTAACGTATCTATGGGTATTACCTTAGAATACATTATTATGAATGGTGATGGTAGTAATATGAGAGGTGGTACATTTATGGCCATTACTAATAATACAAGTACTAAAGTAACCGAAACCATGACTACTGATTTTGGAGATACTTCAGTAATTGAATTAACAGCTACTTTAATAAGTGGTGCTTCTGATAAATTAAGAATTCAGGGTGTTAACGATGATGCAAGTAATAATTACTTTATAATCTATATAGCTAGAGAGTTAAGTTTCTAAAATATAGATAGACTTTAACAGAAAGTGTCTCCTCTACAGGAGACACTTCTTTTTTCAATATGTATAACTAACATTTGGATAGTGAAAAATGGCCAACGAATTTAGAATTAAACATGGGCTCATAATTACGGGCTCATCATACTTTTCAGAGAGCATGTTTGCTCCAAATCTCCCTACGGAGACTAGTCCGAGTTATTATATAACTTGGAGACAATCTGATGGCCGTTTTGAAATCTCATCTCCCACAGCAGGTACTCAAGCAACTTTAGGATGTTGGGACTATACATCAGGAGACGTTACTACAGGTAAATGGAAAACCGATAATGGAGCTGTAGGTAATACTACAGCTTATCTATACATCCATAAAACAGATAATAACGGAGTAGATCAATCAGCATTTTTTAATAACTTAAGTAAAGGTTCTTCAATAACCTTATATGTAGGAGGATCTTCTACTACTTTTGCAGTCTCAGGTGCATCTTTAAACGGAAATGTGTATACACTTAAAATATCGTATACATCTGGAAATGAATATAGTATTGTAGGTACTCCTGAAATGTGTTTAGGAATAAACGCTACCTCTACAGCAACTGCTGGTACTTCTCCTAACTGTTTAGAATGGGAAATGGAAAGTAGCCAAGGTAATGTATTTGCTGCTAGTGGTAAAGCAGTTTTTGATAGAGTTTCTGGTACTAGTCATTGGCAAACCCCATTTGGAACAGTTGATGCTTTAGTAGAAAGTTTAACTTTAAGTGGAAACGACAAAAACAACACCCCAGCAGGTCCATTTTTTCATAACTACTACGGTGAAATATCTGTAAATTATTTACAATATTCTACTACATTTGTTTTAGGAGCAGGTGGTGCTGGTACAGGCGCGGTTTTAGGATGGGTATTTTTACCAATCCAATATGTTAAAGGTGATTTTAACTATACTATACCAACAGGAGCAACTTTTACAATTTGTAAAACTACTCGATAATTATTTAATATTTATATCGAATACCAACATACAATATGGCTAACGAATTTAGAATAAAACACGGACTTATAGTTACAGGGTCATCATACTTTTCAGAAAGTATGTTTGCCCCAAATCTCCCTACGGAGACTAGCCCGAGTTATTACATAACTTGGAGACAGTCCGATGGTCGTTTTGAAGTTTCTACAATCACCCCAGGATCACAAGCTAATACTGTTGCATGTTGGGATTTAGCTGATGGAGATGTCCAATCAGGTGAATGGAAAACAAATAATGGTGGGGTAAGTAGTGCTACATCTATTCTTTATATAAGTAGTACAGATAATGGATCTAAGTCTCAGTATAATTTATTAGCAGGTTTAGGAGTAGGTTCAGTAATTACCCTATACGTAGGAGCAAGTTCAACTACTTACTCTATTACAGGTATAACTATACCTTCATCTAATACAGGAGTTTGGGCATTTAACATATTATACCTATCAGGAAACGAATATACTCCTGGTTCTGGAGCTGAAATGTGTTTAGGAGTAGCAGCTTCTGCAGCAAGTAGTACATCTGCATATTGTATACAATATCAAATGGCTTCTTCTTGGGAATATGCCGCTTTAAATGATGGATTTGGTGGATTTGATAGAGTTGTAAGTAGTGTTCATTACACCCCTCCATTTGGAACTGTAGATGCCAATGTAGGGTCTATATTTTTAAATAATGATGCTATGAATAGCTCAAATGGTATTACTTTCTTTAATGGATTTGTAGTAGGTGATTTCCTTTCAATTTCATGGGCAAATAAAGTAACTACTTATAAAGTAACTCACTTAGGAGGTATGAGTACTGCAACTCCTAATATGCTAATTAATGTTCAATACAACGGAGGAGATTTAGGATACACTATTCCTACTGACGATGTATTTACAATATGTAAATCACCTGGATTATAAAATAATAACTAAAGATGGCAAACGTTTACCAACAAGGATATTCATACATTAAAGCAGGTAGCTCGACTCCTCCTACTGGTTCATATTACATGAACAACTCAACTTGGACGAGTGTTACCCAAATTAATCTCCACTCAGTTCCATTTGATGCTTTTGGATCTGGATCTGGGGGGGTTCAAATTACTGGATCTGCTGATGTAGATTTTTCTAGTTATTATGATTCTCTAGGAGTAGGTAGTGTAGTATTTGCTACTTACTCAGGCTCTTCTTATTCTTGGACTGCTACTCAAGTTACATACAACCAAGGGTATGTAAGAATTGATTGTACCAATTTAACAGGCCCAGGGGGTGAAGTTGACTCAGGTCAAAACCCAGTAAATTTTTATATCCAACCTCAAGGTGTACAAGGTAGTTCAGGTACTGCGGGCTCATCAGGCACAGCCGGATCCTCAGGTACGGCAGGTAGTTCAGGAACTTCAGGTTCATCAGGAACATCTGGTTCTTCAGGTTCATCAGGAACTAGTGGTTCTTCAGGAACATCAGGTTCAAGTGGAACAAGCGGTTCTTCAGGAACTTCAGGTTCATCAGGTTCTTCAGGAACCTCAGGTTCAAGTGGTACTAGTGGTTCATCAGGTACAGCAGGTTCATCAGGTACAGCAGGTACTAGTGGTGCTGCTACTATTAATAACAATACTGATAATTATGTACTTACAGCTACTGGTACTGCTGGTTTAATTAATGGTGAAAGTGGATTAACATTTGATGGAACCGAACTAACAGTAGATGCAGACATTGTTCCAGTTACACAAGGTAATACATTAGGTAGTGCTAGTTTAGGTTGGAATATTTATGCTGAAGACGTCATATTTAATAGTCTAACAGCAGGTACAGATAATACTGTATTAATCTATGATTCTACAAGTAATAGAATAGAATCTGATGAAATTGATGGTAAAGTATGGGGTGGTAAACTAATAGACTATACAGGAACTCCTGCTAA
>Ga0208161_1001431_pt1 | contig 12689 bp, 16 predicted proteins | sample CB_VirMetaG_3_FD_184538 | JGI IMG/M metagenome (GOLD analysis project Ga0208161, IMG submission 184538) | Freshwater to marine saline gradient viral communities from Chesapeake Bay - CB_1508_1S Viral MetaG (SPAdes) (version 4) | ecosystem: Environmental > Aquatic > Marine > Coastal | place: USA... | reverse complement strand
AAATGAAACTTTTTTAATTCTTTTGGTTTTAGGATCTTTTACATAAACATAATATGCTTTTGAACCACCACGTTTTGGTTTGTTTAGAGGTGGGTTTTTCTTTTTTTCTGCTTCACCTAAATATGTTTCAACATCTTCCATAGGTAAATCTAAAGGTACTTTTTTACCTTCATACACCCCATAATTACCTAAATGAGTTTCTTCTAAAATTTCTTTATCTTCTTCATTTACATGAATAATTTCACGTAAATATAAGTAACGAGCTTCCGACCATAAATTAAGGAAAGCAGGTGAACCATAACGGAACGTGTTTTCAGTTAGTGGTAATTTATTATCCACGTGATAACGCAGATTTTCCGATAATATTTGTTTAGGTGCTACACTTTCATTTAATAAAACACCTCCATTACCTACATTTTCACAAGTATTGCAACCACAATTACAATCCTTTTTTTTAGGTGGTGTTGAAAGTACTTCTTTTATAAGTTGTTTTAGGCGTTCCATGTTTATAAATATTATTTATTTGTCCTAATGTTCATACGCATAGGTAATAACTTACCACTAGCGTTTCTAGCTACGATTTGATATGTTAAAGGAACATTTTTACCACCCTCTAATACTTCACTATCTGTTTCAATTCTAACTTCTAGGACTTTAGTTGTAGAACCTGGGTATTTTATTTTAACTGAATCTGGTTTTAAATCACCTACCATTTTATAAGCATCTTCAGGAGTAGCTACATTATATATAAATAATTTTCCTCCAGGTTTTTCTCTAACATACCAGTAACCATATCCAAAAGATGAAGCTAATAATTTTTTAACTTTATCTAAATCAATACCTTGTGCAGATTCCCAACTATTTGTAGATCCAGTTTTATTAACATAGTCATTTAATCCATCTGCTATCCTTTGTGAATCAATTCCTAAAGTATCAAATATATCTGCAAATAATGGATTATCTCCATATTTTGATTGATCAAATATTACTTTACCATCTTTATCAAGTACAATAAATGGTATATTTCCACCATTATATATAGCAGAACCGCCTACATTTTTAATTGACAAATAGTATGGTTTATCTGCTTCAATAACTATATCTGCAATAGTTGAACCTATTTCTTTAGGACCATCAAATGAAAGTTGTCTTGAAGTATCCGCAGCTCCAGCAAAATATATTTTTTCTGGGGTTAAAGTGGAAGGATCAATTTCTAAAGTAGAAAATATTTGTTTTACTTCAGGATCTTCAATTGAATCTAAAGAGGTACCAGCTGCTGCTTTTAATTTCCCAAGTAAATTTTGTTCGTATTTTTCCCCTTCATTAGCACCACCTGCTAGATACAATTGCACCAAACCTTCTCCTTCCATTTCAAATTCAAACATATTAAATCTAGAACTTGAATTAGGACCTTCTTCAGGTGCATATACAGTTAATTTAGGTGAGTTAAATACTTTATTTATTATTTCAATAAACTTATCTTTGTCTATTTTGTTCATATTACCTATTCTATAGGTATCTTTCATTTGAACTAACCCTGCTTCTTTTCCTTCAGGAGAGTTTAATATAGCTTCTTTGGCTTTACGCGTATTAGCTGCTCTAGTTCCCTCTCTTAAGTCAATATTATGTTTGAATAGTTCACGTTCAAGTAACAGATAGTCCTGTTTGTTTTTAAAATCAGGATATCCTTTAGAAAACTTATATGCTATACTATTTAAAAATTTTTTTAAAACATCCATTATATTTACTTTTATGCTGAGGGGGTGGATTCGAGTTTTTTAAGTTGAAAAAATATTTTTTGGAGTAAAGAATCATCATTTGATTTGATTAAGGCTATCATAACATCAGCTAATATTTTATTTGCTGCTGAATTTAGGGATTTATTTTGTTTGATTAGATTAAAAGTCATATTAAATTTAGCAGGATCAACCCCAAGTTGCTTAATTAAGGGAGTTAGAGATGCTTGTCCTTCAACTTCTTCTTTAAGAATGTTTTTAATTTCTTCTTTAATTAAATTTTTTAAATCACTATATGTATTTAGTTCCACAATTTATAGTATTAAGCTTCTGCTGGTATTTCTTCTGTTGGAGGGGTTTCTTCTGCTGGAGGGGTTTCTCCATCACCTGATTCTTCACCACCTCCAAATTCATCTCCTCCACCTTCAGCTCCTTCTTCTTTTTTACCGTATCTTAAAATACGAGAAATAGCTTCGGCTGCACGTTGTTCTTCTGGGAGATTTAAGAGATAATATTTTTTTCCTTCAACTTGGGCAATCCAACTTCTTTTACCATAGATAAGATAAAATTCTTGTCCGTTTTTTAAATTAATTCTAAATGTAGTAGGACGTGGAGCAACCCAATCAATTGAATCTAAAAAATTATCGTATTCATTTGTCAACAAATCAACTATAACTGCTTTAAGTTCAGGAAATTTAGTTAGCTCATCGTATTGAGCTGCTTCTTCAGGTGTTACTCTATTTACAGTATATACCTGTTTTACTAAACCCCTAATTCTATTTTGTAGTTGATTGCGAGTCATTATTTTTTAGATTTTTTAAGTTTAGATAAAACAGCTTCTTTAATTTTTTCAGGTAAACTTTTATAATCTTTTGTAGTCATTTTAGATCCTAATTTTTCAGCAGCTTTTGGGTTTGTAGCATATAAATACCCTTGTTGGGCTTTAGATGCAAATTTTTCATCTATTGCCCCTTCCTTACTTGCAACACCTACCATTGCATCAATTTCAGGTTCTTTCATTTCAAAATCGAGATAATGTTTTGCTGAAACCATCATATCTTTTGATTTGGTAATTTTAGCTTGCCACCAATGAGGAAAATCTACTTCATTTTCCATCTTATCGTACTTATCAACCATTTTATAAAGTTCCATAGCGTATTTTCCAATACGATATAGATCTGCTTTTAACATACCTGGTTCATCGTCTTGGTGGCCTATGTCTAGGTCTTCAGAAATTGGTTCGTCTATAATACCCTTTTCAACTGTTTCATCTTCTTTTTGCATTGATTTTTCTATAGCTGCTCCTCGTTTTTTTTCATAATCAGACAGCTTACCATCTTTATTTAAATCAGCCTTTTTAGGATTCATCAAAGCATCCTTAATCATTTCTTTTAATTTTTGATCTTTTTCCATTGGTTCTTCAGTTGGTGTTTCTTCTGTTTTTGGTTCTTCAGTAGGTTCTTCTTCACCTTTTTCAGCTTTTTTCTTTACTTGATTAACAGCAATTGCATAAGCATACATTTCTCCATCAGCTCCTCTAGTACTATATAACTTGTCTAAACGACTGTTTATTATGGATTTAAAATTACTTATTATCTCCTGAGATTGTTCAGGGGTAGGTATAAATCCTTCGTTTAAAGAACCAAAAGATCCAACGGGTTTACCGTTGGATTTACTTTGTGTTTTTTTGGTTCTTTTTTTTTGCATTACTCTTTATCTTCAACAAGTGAAGCTTTTTTAAATTCACCTGCTAATTTTTTAACTGTGTTAGCTGCACTACGTGCTCTACCACGAGCTGCTTTTGATGATTTGGAATGATTTGTTTCTAAATCATTTACAGCTTCTTTAATTGCGTCTAAAATTTCTGTTGTGTTCATAGATTTTATTATTTATAGATTTTATAATACAGAGATTGTTACTTCAAAATTAGAATGTCTGTCTGCTGTACTAATTGTTTTTACTGAAACTAAGTATCCATTATAGGATTGGATTTCTTTTACTTCAAAATGTGTCGCATATGGTTCATGAAATTTAACATATCCAACTGATTCACCTTTACTATTTGTAAATTTAACCATGTAGTTTGAATTCTCACCACACCAACAAACACCACTAGATGTTGTACTACATGTAGTAATTACATCATGATTTAAGGTACACCAAGTTGGGTTAATAACTACATCTTTAATACATTGCTCATAATCGGAGCTTTTTTGTACGTGAATTGAATCATCTAAAGTGCTATTTCTAAATGCTGAGGCATCTAATGAGATTGTAGCTTGTAAAGAAGCAGAACTACCTTTTCTCCAATCACCGACACTATTATTAGGGGCAACTAAATAAGTTAAAGCTACTACTATTGCTATAGCAACTAATGTTGATTTTTTTGTAAAAAAATTTTTAATTTTTGTAAGTACTTTTTTCATTTTATTTTATTTTATTTTATTTATTCTTCACCTCCAATATATTCGCTAACGAAAAATTTAAGTGTATTTCCTATTTGAGTAGTGAGTTTTTCATTGTTCATACCTTTAGCTACTTTTAAAGCAGACATTAAATGGTCCATAAGTTCACCTTCTGTTCCTTCCATATCAGCAGCTATGTCTTCAAATCCTCCACCTTCACCAGCAGGTGCTTCTTCATCACCACCTTCTTCACCAGGTAACTCTTCTGTTTCTTTTGTTTCTTCTTCTGTTTTTTCTTCTTCAGCTTCTTCTTCAGCTTCTTCTAAAGATGCAAATCCACCATCAATTAAAGCATCTTCATATTCTTCTTTTTCACTAGGTTCATTTTCCATCATATCACTAATTCCATCCTCCATTTCCATATCCTCTGCACCTGGGGTTTTCTTTTGTCCAATTTTATAACTGTCTTCCATTAATCTAGGATCAAAATCATCTTCCATAGGTGCATCTTCTAAACCTTGCATATGAGGGAAATATTCTTCTTCACTACTGTCTCCGTAATCGTCATCCATGTCTGGGTCGTAAGAGTCTTCAGGGTTGCCTAATTCGTTTAAGATTATTTCACGGATCTTAGATTTAAGATCTGCTTTTTCATCTCTCATACCATCAAGATAACCTTCTTCTTCAGCATCAGTTCGAGCATCTTCTTTTAAGTATCTATTAGAATTTTCAATAATTTTATTTTCTTTTAAAAATTTCTTTAAGTCAAAATTGTCAGCCATTTTTATTTTTTTATTTGTTGGTTGATGATAAATATTCAGAAAGCAGTGTTCCTATCACTCCTACTTTCTGTCTTATGTAAATCCATTCAGAAGTTAATATATTATGTTCATCTACAAATGAAATTCCCATTACACCTATTAAATGGTTTTTTAGGTCATACAAACCAACCATGCATAGTGATTTTGTTTTGAATTGGGAAGTTAAAACATCAACTCCAAATGTATTTTCTTCTACTTCTACATTTAAAATTTCAAGTTCTCCTTTTTCAAGTACTTGAGATAAAGCTCTATTAAATAAAGATACTGGGATGTTTTGGAATGTGGTTTGGATTGGGGGTACATTAGGGGTACATTTTTCATAAAACATAGAAAATTTTTGGATCGATTTTCCTGTTGGGTAAAAATGACCTCCATTATGAAATTGAGCAACCCATATACGATCACAACCTAATTCTCTCATTATGTCATCTAATTGCTGGTCTATTAGATTAGATGTTTCTAAAGCTTCAGCCATAAGATTTGGCTTTTTCTTTCGCTCTAATTTGGCTTTCGCCCAAGTTACTGCAACAGGTCCTAACACAGCTGTAATTAAAGCAACGATAATGGTTGTAATCATAGTTAAATCTTCCATCATTTCTTAAGTTTATTTAAATATTCAATAGTTTCATCCAAGGCTTTCTTTGCACGCTCTTTATCAATCCCACCAACCCATCTTTCTATATCACCTGCCTCTGTTATATAACTATTATTACTTTCATTTAAAGAATTTTCAAGAAAACTTTTATATTCTTCTATTTGTTTATCTATTTCAGAATTAAATAACTTATTAATATGTTCTTGCCATTTACCTTCTATTTTAAGTTTTGTTTCAAACTTTGATTGACAATCTAAGCAATGATTGTATGATTTAAAATAAAAAGGATCTAACTGTTTATCCATTACTTGTTTACAGCTTGGGCAAAATAATGGAACAGCTGCTTTTTTAAAATTATCTAATTTAGTGATATTTTCTTTAATACCGTCTCGAATAGTCCATTTTTTACCATTTTCTTCCCAAATATCACCTTCTTTATGGTCTTCTTTTGTTTCACCATTATAACCTATTCCTACGGTTGTTCTATCTCCGTGTTTGCCTTTTACAAGGTTACGAAGACGTTCAACGTCTTTTTTTTGGAATTGTTTTTTTAGAACGTTGTCTTTCATTATAGTCCTAGTTCTTTTAATTGTTCTATTGTTGATTGAGCAGAGGTATGGTGGATACCAATACCCCCTTTAGCATTCCATCTTTCGATAGTATCTGCTCTATCGTCTATAAGTATTCGGTTTTTTCCAGAAAAATCATCTTTAAATTTAGCTGGTCTAAAATAAATGTTTTTCATCCCATTTAAATGTTGTTCAGCCCAATCGCGTTTTGCTTCTCTAGATTCTGGGTTGTATGAAGGGGCTGTAAGTACATATGGAGAATATGGTTTGATATAGTTCCATAATTCTTGCCCTCCAGGTTGCCATTCTAAATTAGCCCAATAATCATATTCAGACATTTGTTTATTGTCTAAACTATATCTAAACAAATCCCAAAATTCATCTTTACCTTGTTTATCAGCGTGTTTAGTAGAAACACCTGTTAAATCTTTATAGCCTTTATCAAAATCAGCTACTACACCATCCATATCACAAAATATCATATATTTTGGACGAATAGCTTCATATAAATCTAATAGTGTAGGCATTATTTTATTTTTTAAATGTTTCTTTTACAAATTCAACTAAGCCAAATGTATCTTTTACTTCAGTAATACTATCTGTCCAATTTCTGAATGTCATATTACCTTTTTCATATGCTTCTCTTTCAATTTCAGGTAAATCACCTTCTTCATTTGTGTTTTGAGTAGCTATATTATTTAATTTACCATTACAATTTTGTTCATGGTGTATCATTTCATGAGCAAATGAACGCATTATATCTTTTGGATGACGGTTCATTGTAAAGAGTGTAATTTCTCTTGTGTCTGGGTTGTAATAGGCTGTTTTTCCAAAGAAGTTTTGAGCATTTTCAGCATCATCATCTATAAACTTTACTTTAGGTAAAGGTCGAATATTCATACCTTTACTTAACATATGTTGTACTAAAGAGGACATTGCTGTTGGATAACTAAATTGACTAGGTTCAGCATACATTGCTTCGTTAATGGATTCTTTCATTAACTCACGAGCAAATTGGTCTATACCATATTTGTCTTTTTTTTCTTGTATAGTTTCACCCGTTAAAATATTCCAAATATTTTCTCTATCTTCATCGGATAGTTCAGTAGGTAAGTAACGTTGAAACGATTCAAAATCTCCATCTAAAAGTGTTTTTCTAGCTAATGTACCACTTATTCGTTCTTCAACAGGACTACTTTTAACTACTATAGGTTCAAAATTATCGTATTTTCCTCTTAAGCTATCAAAACGTTTAACATCATTCAAATCCTCTTCACTTCTAATTCCAACTATAGGAAGATAAAAATTTTCAGGATTATGTTTAATAAATGAATAAACATCAGAAACTGGGGATGGGCTATCGGATATTTCAATAGAAACATTAGGAGGTAAATATTTTTTATAAATGTTCCAAATAGCTAAACTTTGATCTTTAGTTATACCATCTCTATCTTTATGTCCTATTAAAACTATAGTTTCTTCTACTTCAGGACGTTTTGCAATTTCATTAGCTAAATAAAAATGACCTAATGTAGGAGGTTTAAAACCACCTGGGATTAAAGCAATACCTGGTTGTTTTTCCTCTAGTATAGGTCTAACAAGAGATTTAGCTAACAAATTCATTTACTTTATTTTTTGCTATGTCTATTGTATCAAATTCACGTTCTATATCTAGAAGACTTTGAATTTCATTGTCTGTTTTTTCTTTATCCATTCTTGACTTTTCTAATTCTTCAGGTGTTTTAGGTTTACCTTTAGGCATAGGAAATAATTGTCTAATAGAAGCAGGATCAAAAGATTTATCAGCATCTTCAGGATCATTGTTTATTACAACAATGTTATTACCAAATTCTTGTCTATATATGTCTATGTTTTTTGCTACACCTTCCCAACTTTTTAAAACAGCTATTGTAGGTAAACTTCTACCTCTTGCAGCATTACGTTTTAAAGAAGTCATAGGAGACACATAAAGTAAAATCATAAATGTATCATATCCTAGTGCTTCTAAGTCTGTTTTCTTTTTAAGTAATGGTCTTGATGCAGCTCCTGTACCGTCTATTACTATATTTTCTAAAGATCCAATTGCTTGGGTTTCTTTTTCTTTAGTTATTGCTCTAGCTTTACCCATCATTTTAGCTGCTTGAGATAACTCTTCAGGAGACATAGAAGCAAAATCTTCTTTACCTAGTTCTGTTTTTAACAATTCTTCATAAACGTCATCTACGTTTATTACTTTAAAGTTTTGAAGACCTAATTGGTTGAGTATAGTAGTTTTTCCTGATCCAGCAGGACCAGCCATAAAAATAGCTTTAGGTTTACCTTGAACCTCTTTAAGTAATTGAACCAGACTTATCATACTTATACATATTATAAATTTCGTTTAGCTGTTGTCCTAAATTCAGTAAATATAGGTGAATGTGTAGGATTTTCTAAATCAAATAAACGTTTTACTGTTTTAAAAATATCTATATTTTCTTCAAATGTACGAGAAGGTTCAACAACCTCCCACCCTTTACCTTGCATTTTATCTTTAGATACTTTACGTTTAGAGGATTTTAACCATAAAATACCATAGCGATTTATTTTCTTTCCAAAACACTCTTCATAGCATTGACCATAAACTGCAGTTTGGAGTTCATAGGTAGTTTGCATGTTGTTTGATGTTTTTAAGTCAAGTAACCATAGTTCATCACCTATTTCAATAATCAAATCACAAGTACCAGCTACTTTAAGTTCATCTGAAAATAAATGGACTTCGGTTTCTATTAGAGTAGGTTTATAAGTTTCCCAAAATTCAACAAAACGTAAAAACATCTGCCAAACATCAGGATTGTATTGTGGACGTCCTCTATCATCTAAAAATTGTAGTTCTTCACCGTTTAAATAGGCTTCACATAGTTCGTGAACTTGGGTACCTTCTTCAGCTGCTTTTTTAACAATGTAATCAGCCGAAAAACCTACTTGCTTTAACCAATTTTCAAAATATTTTCCTTTTGGATAATATCCTAAAACATACGTTACAGATGGATAATATTTTCCATTTCTTCTATAGTAACGTGAATCTGGGAGGGTGATTTGGGTTGCATCTTCAGATATTTCTAGGATGCGATCGTAGGATTTTTTAATGTTCCTCTTTTTCATATAGTTAATAATTTTTTCTCCATTAATCCATATTGGGTTAATGGAGAAACTGTTTGTATCAGTTTGGTAAAGTTTTCAAATCCCATATCGCTAGGATCTTTTCCTTGCATTTCTACGAGATAAACTTCTTTACCAATGTCTAAAAGCCTTTCACAAAAGCCAAGGGCTTGTTTAATAGCATCATTGTCTAATGCAATATATATTTTTTGTACTTTTGATTCTACTATTTTTTTCATTAAGGCAGGTTGAATATTTTTGCCTAAAAGTGGTATAACATTACGTTTTATTGCTATAGCATCAAACGGTCCTTCACATAGTATAATAGGTAAATCCCAATTAATAAACAACTCAAACGGTACTATATCGCGAGACGTTTCAGGGTTACGGTATTTTATGTAGGGGTTTTTTTCGAATGATCTCGCGGTAAAATAATTTAATTTACCGTTGTTATCGTATGAAGGTATAACTACCATATTTAAATATCGTCCTGAGTCGCAGTATCCTATATTGTATTTTAAAATATCTTGTTTGGATATGTTTCTTTTTTTCAAGTAAGATAAAGCGTGTTTTGATATAATATCTTTATTGTTTGTGAATGTTTTGAATTCTTTGGGTAGTTGTAAGAGTTCTTGTTTGACTTCACCTATATCTTCATTTGAGACATTTTTTACAAGTTTGCCTAATTCTTGAAAATAACTTGCATTTACTTTAACTTGTTTAAATAAACTTTTAACGGTTTTACCTCTTTTACCACATACCCAACATTGCCAAGGATTAACTCCTTCTTTATTTTCAGTAAAATTAATTTCGAGTTTGGGTTTATGGTGGTGACAGAAAGGACAAGAATATGCTTGATTTCCTCGTGCTGTTCGTTTGCCTGCTCCTAAGACAGAATTAACTAGGTTAACTAACAGTTCATTTACCATAACTATAAAATACAACCTCTTTTTTAGATATCAAAATCTTTTCTATAAAATTTACCTAAAATATTATCGTTAAAATACATATCAGGCTCCTCTAATACTCTATATACAAATAAAGTTTGTGTTTCGTAATATGTTAGTAGTTTTTTATTTGAACAAGTAAATAGTATCTCACGTGTAAAATTTTTAGCAGGTTCATTTTTTACAAGCTCAAGTAAAGGTTTGTTTGAACCCCAATATTTTTTCCAATCAGATTCTAAAATTGCTATTTTATATGATGGTTTTCTACCTACCACACCTTCATACATTGCAAGTTCTTTCTTTCCTAATTTTACTTTTCTTTGATGATAAAGTACTTTTTTACCAATATAAGCTTTATTAGAAGGTAAGTGAGTTATTTTATAGATGAACCCATATGTGTTTTCTGGAAAGTGAGAGATATCCCCCATTTCTTGTTTTTTGTATGTCCACATAATAAGGATTTAAAATGTTGAATCAAATGTTATATATTTTAAATTTCCGGCCCAATTAATAGTACCAACCCCATTACCTGTAACCTCCAATATAATATTAGTTCCTGAACCAGTCAAGGAAAATGAAGGGGTTCCTGCAAGACTTGAAATACTACTAGATACAGGAGAACCTCCAGAATATAAAATTCCTGAGGTGTTTTGAAAAGCTCCAATAATTTCACCACCAATTACTCTATCAGCTCCTCCATATCCTACAACATATGATTTTACTGTATATGCTACTCCGTCTGAAGTTGGAACTGTTAATAATGTTACTGATTCGGAATTTAAAGTTGTTATGCTATTATTCAATATAGTAGATAAAGTTCCATTACCACCATCTCCTAAATTTACACTTCCACTTTCATCAACTTGGAATCTTCTTAAATTACTTGTATTAAGATTTATAGGTTGAGCATCTTGTGTAGTTATATTAAAAGGATTTCCTCCTCCTCCCCCTCCTCCGGGTGGGTTTTGGATTCCTGTTGTTGTTAAAGGTACAGATGTATCTACAGTTGAAGCAAATGAAGCAGTAACTGCATATGAAGCAGATATGATACTATTTGATCCAAACGGTCCATAAACATCAGATCCTGTTACAAATGAAGATGTTAAAGATGTATCAGCATATGAAGAACTTACAACATAAGAGGAACTTACAGCATAAGAAGAACTTATAGCCTGTGAAGAACTTACAGAATATGAAGATGAAACAACACTATTAGAACCAAAAGGTCCATCTACACCTGATCCTGTTATGTAAGAAGATGTTACAGATGTATCAGAATATGAAGCACTTGTAGATGTATTTGAATATGATGAAGTTACAGCATATGAAGCACTTACTACATTATTTGCCCAACTTGCTGTTCCAAATAAACTGGCTGTTATATTATCTATACTAAAAGATCCGGTCAATGTTAATGAACCAGATATTGTTATATCGTAAGCCTCAGTTCCTGTAAAAGCGTCTACTGATTGGGTAACATGCCACGGTCGTATTATACTACCTGAAGCTATACCTGAATTGGATAATTGTTTTGCCATTAATTACTTATTTTTGCGTATCTTATTTCTATAGAATTAGTTCCTGACGATGAACCTAATTGTCCTGTGATTAGTAAATATTGTTGAGTTGTCCAATCAATATTAGAAGTTATAAAACCAGGTGATGCAGAGTTTTGGGTTGTCATTTCTGAATTTATGTTGTATTCATTATTTGGAATATCATTATTAGGAGCACCAGTATATGATGGGTAAAGGGTTGCATTTGAAGCAGAGATAATAAGATTTCTTTCAACTCCTCTTCCATATTTACTAACTGCTAGAGTAAGATATGCAGTGTTATCTTTTCCTAATATCATTTTAGGAGATCCTGCTATTAGTGAGTTTGAGGTATTTAAATAAACCCTTCCATATCCAGTTGTATCTAAATCAAATAAAAACATAACTTTAACATTAATTACATCTCCAACACTAAATGTATTTGCAGGAATTGAAATAGAGGATATAATAGCTTCTGTAACTCCTGTTACTGCTGTTCCTGGACCTGAGGTAGTTAAAACTTGATAAGTACTAGCAGCACTTCCTGTAGCAACAGTTACATCAAAAGTTGATCCGTCACCTTGGGTGAATGTTATAACATTATTAGTTGCTGAGGCAGTTGTTACAAATGAAGCTGTTTCTGCAGGAGTAATTCCACTACCTGCTGCTGAGGCACTTATTTCAAATGAGGTTCCTACTTGGTTGATAGTTACATTATCACCTGCTACTAAATCAACATAAGATGCTGTTAAAGCATATGAAGCAGAAAGGGCATCTAAAGCATATGAAGCAGAAAGGGCATCTAAAGCATATGAAGCAGAAATAGCATATGAAGCTGTTAATGGATTTATTACACCTGGTTCACCATTAATTGAACCTGTCATGTTAAATGAACCAGAAAGTGAAATGTTATAGGCTTCTGTTCCGGTAAAAGCATCAATTG
>Ga0208161_1001430_pt1 | contig 12690 bp, 23 predicted proteins | sample CB_VirMetaG_3_FD_184538 | JGI IMG/M metagenome (GOLD analysis project Ga0208161, IMG submission 184538) | Freshwater to marine saline gradient viral communities from Chesapeake Bay - CB_1508_1S Viral MetaG (SPAdes) (version 4) | ecosystem: Environmental > Aquatic > Marine > Coastal | place: USA... | reverse complement strand
CCGCCCACGTTAATACGAATTTCGTCAATTGTTTCATTGTTTACTCCTGCTTTTGCTATACCTAACATTAATTCTAATACTTGTGTTCCCAACCCACCTCTAATATCTAATATCATTATTAAATATCTTCATCTAAAGATTTAAAGAATCCATCATTTATTTTGAAATACTTTTCAACAGACATAACAACTTTTCCTTAAAAATAAAATGGATTATCTAATCGAATACTTCCATGAAGAGCATTGCGTACAATTGATCTAATAGTATCTCCTCTACGATGAAATCCCGCCACATTGCCTATAACTAATGTATTAGCGGGAACTGCTAATGGAGTAGGATTAAATCCCATATTCTCAATCTCTTCCATTGATGCCCGAAATGACCCTTCTTTATGATCTTTTCCTCTCCATTCATCATACGAATTCTCAATACACTTGATTGATTCAATATACAACCAATCTAACATAGAATCTGTCACTTGGCAAGAGTTTTCTGCATACCAGAAAGCGCCTTCCGAAGCTTTAACTTCTTCTGGAAACCACCACCATTTGATTGCTGGAAAGAAAGTGTCTACATGATAAAGTTTTTGATTATCATTATCATCTGGTCTATTATAGACACGTTGTGCAAATGTATTATTATTATACTTCATAACAATTTCAGGCGTTTCAGTATGTGAAATAAAACCTAAAATTTTATACATAAATGATAAATGACAGTTATATAGAGTAGAAAGTTTGTTTAGATTTTGAGTAACAATATTGGAAGATTGTTTGTTTACTGAATAAGGAACATCTTGAAATTCCTTCAATGCTTTTAGTCGTATTTCTTCATCATCAAAGGTATATGTAACAAATCCTTTGTAATTATAATATACATTATCAATACATCGTTTTTCATGTGCTAATTGAGCTGCCCAACGGCGGAAGGCATGTAATCCTTTCTTTACCAATACAGGATCATTTAATCCAAATTGATTTAAATCTTTCACATTTGAAAAGAATTCTTTCTGAATCATGATCAACGGAAATGCTTCATTTAGTAGAACAATGAATTTTCTATAATCACTACAGTTAATGATTGCCTCTTCTAAATCTGAAGAGATAGGTTCTAGGCCATGGCGTAATTGGAATTCTCTAAACATCGTCATTACCTCGATTCATAAAAACCATACCAGTTCTTTTGATGAATGGTTTTTGCTATGTACTTTATTCATATGACCACCTAAATGATCTGGCAAATTCATTAAACTCTCCTTGACGGAACTCTAATTTTTCTAGTATCTTGATAATTTCTAATGTCTTCACTATAATCTAATACAAATGAAGAACCATATCCCTTTGACACATAAAGAAAAGCATCTTTAAAAGATAAATTCTCTAATACAATTACTCTGTCAAATGACCTCATAAGTCCTCGAGGACTATCAATGAATCTATTGGTAAGTAATTTATAAGTACCTTTCCATTTATTATTCTTATTATATTCACGAACAATATAATACATGATTAATCCTCAATATCTAATAGATCAATATCGACATCATCATATAGTCTACCACCATAATATTGTTGTTCATCATAATAAGAATACATCTGTTCAATGTATTTAATTCCTTCTTTGCGGTCCTTTGCTTCCGCAAATGAAATTACATTGTTTGCTTCTCTTTCCATGATTTCACCCTTTCACTAAAAAATTTACCCAAGATATTGTCATTTATGAAATTATCGTCTTCTAACACATTGTTTTTAAACTGTTCTTTTGTCTCAAAATACGTACTTTCGCCCTTTGTGATACATAGATGCAAAATCTCACGTTTAAATGCTGATAGATCAGATGTTTTCACTAAGTCTTTGATTTCTTTAGCGGAACCGTAATATGTTTTCCAATCGCTCTGAGACTTAGATCGGCGTTTGGCGCCTGGTTTCTTTCTCATAAAAAAGAAGGATTTTTTACCTATATATTTTCTACCGTCGGGACATGTTATACAATACACAAAAGCCTCATACGGCATTTTTTCATCAAAAATAAATTCTTTTTCTCTATATATCCATGGAGTATGATAAGTGTTTTTCATATATATGTCAACCAAAAAAATTGATAAATAAGAATATGAGTCGCGAGATTGCCGTCTCCACTCATTCTATAACCTAGTAAAGAGGCCACAGCTATGTCTATTTATCAATCATATACTTATCTTATCGGATGGTCAGTCCGTAATAAATGGTATTATGGTGTAAGGTATGCAAAGAATTGTAATCCCAAATATTTATGGATCACTTATTTTACTTCATCCAAGTATGTAAAAGAATTCAGGAATACATACCAGTGAATATTTTTGCTCGTTCTTTGAACTCTAACTCTTGTACGTGTACCATGCAAATATTTATGAAATGCTAGGTATCGAGGTTCTCATTACGGTCCTTGTAGTTCCAATCATCGGTGTGTGCTACGGACCATTTTGGTGTATTTTCAACTGTGTAGTTTTGAGTACAGACTTTGAAGTCTGGAGTTTTTCTTTCTGTAGGAACTAAACTTTGATCAGTCCAAACAATTCTATTATTTGGTTGTGCGGCAAATTGACCGTTTTTTAATTTGATAAAGTTAAATGATTTGTGTTCTGGGTCGTGTTCTGAAAAGTTTACGTTTAATGAATTATTATCTCTATGGCAAGTATCAAGTGTAAACAGATATTCGCCTTTGTGCATTTTGCGATCTTTACCAAAGAACTCACAATCGCATAGCATAGGTTTTTTAATTACTGTGATGTCGTAATCAAAACAATCCCAAATTTGTAATGTGTCTAGTGGAAGTTGATTTTCTTTGTCGTAATCTTCTTTCCAAACAAATGCACTAATAGGTAGTTTGTCGTATAATGCACCGTACTCAGTTAATAGTGTTTCAATGTATAGTGCTTTACTTTCTATGCTTCTAATAGAAATCCAAATGCCAGGAGTTAGTTCACCATGACCTTTTTGGTGGTCGTAGAGGAATTCTTTTTTTACGTAAACTTCAATAGGCGGTAGGTTATGAACTAAAAAAGCCATACAACTCCTCTTTGGTTAATACTTAATACTAGAGTTATTTATTCGTCAATATACTCTTCGTCAATAGTTTCTAAAACTAGTTCTGTTCCACAAAATGGGCAATATTGAATATCGTCTTCTCCATTTGATATAATGACAAAATTTGAATCACAGTAATCACAATAGATTTCGTCTTCTGTCTTCATATTAGTCCTTTCTGAATGTATAGAATTTTTTTCGTACTTCTAATAAATTAATGATATAATCACGTTCTTCATTAGTATATAGTCTCCAATTAGAAATTTCCTCAGGTGTCCGTAAACACCCGAGGCAAAATCCCTTACATTCTGACAACTTACATACTTTAACACACGGACTTTTCAACGTATTTCTCCGTGTAATAATCATAGTTATTCCATAAATTCTTTAATCTAATTAACCAAGATTTAAATGAATACCAAGTCTTAAATTCTCGATTGAGCAAATTATAACGAATTTGTTTCCAAATTTCAGTTCTCATATCATTGTAATATTTTGAATCATATCTTTTCTTTTTACTCATTATTATCTCCATCTATTAAATCCGCTAATATATGACCATGACATAAATTAGGAACACAATAACATCCTAAAGTTTTACCTCTTAACTCATTTAAATCATTCAATAATTTTGGTTGTGTCATTATCCATTCTTTATATTTTTGGATAACATCATTTCTATTACCATCTTTGCCAATAATGAAAGGATTGCCCCATTTGGAGGGGCGCCCTATGAATACGTCGTAGGAATCCTTTCGTATATTGACAACTTTAGTAATCAATCTTAAATTATCTCGCATCCGGAAGAAGCCGAACAAGCTAATTCTTGACTTCCCACTGTTTGGTCTCCTTTTTCATATGTTTGTAAAATAGACCAATCAACATTTTTAGGCATTTTACTTAAAAGTTCTTCATATTGTTCTTTAGTACAATCTTGATATGGTGCTTGTTTATAAACATGATCACTAAATGGCAAGAAAGAAACTCCGGACATGTAATCAAAATTCTCATATACCCAAGAACCCACTTGCATCCATTCATTCTCTTTAACTGAAATAGTAACAGATGGTTTATGTTCACACCATTCTAGTTGATAGAGTTTCCATAATTCAAGTTGTTCAATTGCAGTCATATCATTTCGAAAAATTGAATTACTAGGAGCCTTCATAGGAAAAGAGAATACGTATGTATGTTCTGGTTTCATTACATCATCTTCTACTGGAAAATTCATATCAATCATCATTTTAGCTAATGGATCTTTTTTATCAGCTCTTACTGTTCTAATATAATATGGAGCATGACGAGCATGAATACCACTAGCACTATCAACTAATTGTGATACAGTACCACTAGGTTTTACACAGGTAATTGCAACAGATTGATTGATTCCTAATTTTTCTGCCCACTCTTTATTAGTTTCAATTGCGATAGAAAGAAGTGTTCGTAAAGTTTCTCTGGTAACAGATTGATTTACACCATTAGTTAATGCATTATCTAGAATACCAGTTAATGAAACTCCAAGAAGCCGTTCTTCCTCACAATTCTCTTTCCATTTTTTTGAAATGTATTTAAAATTAGTAAGAGTTGATTGAAAAGTACCAATAATTGTAGCTAATTTAACTTTTTCAATTAGATCATTAATTGTATCTGTTGAACGAATTACAACTTCTGATAGATTACAAAACTGCATAGATCGTAGAATAATTTCGGAACATGGATTAGTTCCGAAATCAATTAATTTATTTGAAATTTCAAAAATTCGGCGTGTATTTCTTTTCAAGTGTTTAATTACACCATCACGGTTAAAAATACCTCTTTCACCGGATTTAGATTTATATAATGAAAGCCATTCTTCCATAAAGATACCGATATCAGGTTTTTCATTATAACAAGCGGAATTATTAGCTAATGCTCGTTGTGGATCATCATTCCACCATTGACCTGATTTAGCTAATCTCATTCTATCATCTGAAAGATTTGACAATGAAATAAGAGCACTACGACGAACACCACCAACAACTACAATTTCAGCAATTTTACAAACTAAATCATGACATTCAATAGATGTTAATTTACGACCAGCAGCATTCTTAAATAATGATATAGAAAATCTAAATAAATCTTCTAATGGACCCGGACCAGAAGCACGCCCACCAAATGTTTTTAAGGGCTCACCTGCCGCTCTAACTTTACTAGTATCATAACTAGGAATTTGCCCCTGATATAGTAATGCTATCAATTCTTTAAATGATTTTGCCCAACCAATTTTACTATCAGCAACTACAATTGTAGTATCCGTATTATGAAATTCTTCCGCAATTACTGGCAGTTTAGAAATAAATTGTCTTTCAACTGAAAATCCAACTCCAGTTCCATTCATTAAAATATAGAGAATTTCATCAAATGCTTGAACCCGATCAATTGCTACGAATGAACAATTATATCCAGCAATATTATCCTTTTCTAATGCCGGTCCAGCAGACATAAGACAACGCATTGATGGCATTACCTTTAATGATAATACCGAATCCTCCAAATAATTACGAATATCATTTGGTAAATCATAATTAACTTGATTTTTCAAATGTTTAGTGAAAAAATCAAAATATCTATTTACAGTTTCTGGCCAAGTTTCTCGTCTTCCTTCGTTCCATTTAAATCTACTATATCTGCTTAAATGGATATATTGTTGATAGTCTGTTGGTAAATGATTTGACATTCGTACTCCTTTAATTCTCTATCTTTTTATTTTCTTTTAACGATTATACCAAATAATATGGGAACAATTTGGATCAAGATTAGTAACTTCACTAGGATAAATTTCTGGACCCACAGTATATTTAATTCCATCATATAAAACTTGTTCTCCAAATCCATCATAATCATTAAACATTCCCTGGGAAACATTTATTATCCAATCTATGATATCATCAAATCCCGAGAAACCTTCAATATTTTTAATTCCCCATTCTTGCAATTCTGTAAATTAAGTTTCTTCATCAATAGCTTCATCAAAAACTGGTTCCCATTCAGAAATTTCTACATTATTAAAATCAATCATGTTTTTTCTCCATTGCATTAATAATAGATGGAAATTCTTTTGCAACAATTTCCCAACATTTCTCAGCAATAATGCGATGTTCTTTTTGTGTACCATTACCCATTCTAAGATCACAATAATGAACCCATGAGCGTAGACTGCCTTTCATATACATTCGAGACATGGTCATACCTTCTGGCAATAATACACGGGCAACTTCTTTAGCAATACCAGCATCTAATGCTGCTTGATATGATTTCTTAGCATTTCTTAAAACTTCGGTTTGTAATTCTTGCCAAAAATCAAGTAATTCTAAATCATTTACATCATTACTATTTTGTCGATTCTTATTATCTTGTGTTCTAGGTTCACGCCAAGTGAAATTAGGTGCAACTGCATATCGTTGGCTAAACTCTTGGAATGAGAATGATCTATGGCGCAGAATTTGTCTACCAATATCTCTCGCACATTCAATCTCGATTGTAACATCAACCATTTCGAGTGGGCTCCAATGAGAATTTCGAATTAGATATCTCAATAACTTATCAGCCGTCTCATTATTTACTTGATTACTAGGATTAGATACTCTAGCACAATAAGCAACTAATTCTTGTGGTGTCTCTACTTCATCAATTACAGGTTTAGTAATAGAGATCAATCGTACGTTATTATCCATTATTTTTCTCCACAAATTTGTTAATAGAATCAATGATTTTACCTACATTACAGTCATATAGACCAGCACTATTGAATGTGTTATACTCTACAACTTTCCAACCGGCAGGTGTATCAACAATATCCATAACGTACACATCCGTTGGTTGGAATTTCATTGTTGCCAACATTGCAGTCTTAAGTGCATTACCAGGAAGGTTCTTATTCACTGTTTTAGAACCATAACGAGACCATGATACAATCTGATTTTTGACTACTACCAATCGATATTCTACACCGATTAGCTTTGGTGAAGAAACAACGACATCAAAATCTTTATTATCTAGATATCCAATAGAAATTAGATTATCGCGCCATTTGATAAACTCATTTCTATTCATAATTAATCCAGCAAACTCTTTAGAGTCTGTATTTGGTTTAATAAAGAAATCTTCATAATCACAATGATCCAATACATTCATAAATGGTACTATCATTGCATCATAATTAAGGTATAGATCACCTAATTTTTCTTGGACTACTTTTTCATTAAATAAATCAGTAGTCCAAATTCCTGGTTTCCAATCATATTTCTTGCTAATATTTTGAATACCAATTGAACCATAACAAACAACTGGTCCTTTAATATCAGGAACTTTACCATCAATTTCATGAATAAAAGGAATGATCTTTACTACATGATAAGGAATACCGCTCGTTTCGAAATGTTTGACCATTTCATCAAAACATCTATCACTGAACACATCTCGTTCTATTACCCAAGTTACAGTCATACTTTTCTCCATTCTTCAAATTTCAACTGTGCTTCTAGACCCTGGTATGAATTAGTATATATAACCTTCTCAACGTCTAGACCAGCTAAAACCATATCATTAATGTCTTTGTATTCATTCTTTTCTGGAAAGATACAAACTCTAAACCCGCTCAGAACTTGTGCTCTTACAAGTTTGACGATTTCTGTATTTCTAGGTTGATTATCAAACACATAGATAGTATTCTTAGGCAGAAGCTTTCGAATAGTTTTCATATCACTTCCACCTACAGCAACACAGTTAGGAAGAAAGAAACTATCAAAAGGACCTTCTACACAATATACTTGTTTTGTAAAGTCAACCTTATCGTAGTTAAAGATCATAGGTTCATCATTATTAAGTCGAATAGAAATATATCGCAGAGGATGATCATCCAGTGCGCGCATAGTTACCCCGACTAATACACCCTTACGATTGTAGAACGGAAGAACAATTCTAGCTTCCGTGCCGACAATCTTCTCTTTATAGGACTCTTTCAATTGCCCAATCTTGGACACATCATCGATATAAAAAATCTCTTTCAAAGCAGATTCTGGCAATTTGCGAGAATTGCAATAAACCCTAGCTGGATGGGTTTCATCCAAGCTATTGACAGGATCGAGAATCTGATTTAGAATTGTCATTTTTACCGGCTCATCAAATTTAGGAATTTCCGGAACCACAGGCTCAGTATTAGCAGAAACTCCGAAGCTTTCTATAGTATATTGATCAAACAGATTTTTGTCAAGTAGTTTTAGAAAATTTTTCAACGAATATGACTGACCACAGTTATGACATTTCATCCGTAATTTGTTATACTGAATGAAAAAATAACCTCTGGTTTTATTTCTATTTTTTTGAGAATCTCCACATAATGGACAACGAAAAGTTGCCGTATAGGGATTATTGTTTTTTACCTTAAATTTTTCTAATTTTTGTGATAACAGATTCGCATATTTGATATCAATCCAAAGCATATTGAAACTCCTAGTGGTAAAAACTCACTAATCATCATAACATAAAAAAAATAGCTGTAAAGACATTTTTTATCTTGACAGCTGCATTTTTTTGTTGTACACTACGTATGTAGTGGTTATTAAACTAATATTAGATTTTAGTTATTGTAAGTCTTAAAAGGTCCAATTGTGGTTGATACAATTTGATCATTTTCACATAGATGTTTAACAATTAGTTTTAGTGCTTTAGTATCTTTAGTTGCAATCCAATTCCATGTATCAAATATTTGATATCCTATTGGTCTATTACTACCAGGTGTATCATCATTTGTATAATAGAAAGAGACTTCTATCCATTTATCATGTATATATGCAAATCCTTTATTTTCAGATTGAATATAAGTACAATTTCTATTCTTTTTACCATGAATAGATGTAGTCCAAACTCCATCATTATATGTTAATGGTTCTATTGTTTTCATTTCTGATATTACAGGTATATTATTCTTCCAATAACTATAAGAGGCAAAAGTAGTAACAAATAATATTATCAGTACTGCTATTAATTCTTTTAAAGTTATTTTCATTATCATAGAAAAAGACCTTTAATTTTATCAAAACTTGTTATAACCCATCCTAAAAATCCACCAATAGCAATTAGAAGAGGCAATGCTCCTTTCCATTTATTGATTTGAGATTTCATTTCAGAAGTATCATTTTCAATTTTATCTAATCGTTCTATTACTGACTTTAATCGTTCATCTATTCGAGTGATGAGAACAATATTTTCTTCTGAACTAGGAGGCATTATTACTTTCCAAAGTTAGGGTTATTCTTTTTGTTCCATTCTAAAATAGCTTTATTAGATAATGGTTTTGTATTATCTTTTAATTCTATACTATATTTATCTTCCCAAGTTCTTTCATCACGTTGTTTTTGGATTTGATTAGCTTGCTGTTGCATAACTTGAATTTCTTGGGATGTTATTTTTGCTGGTGCTTTTTCTAGAATTCTACCTCCAAACCAGAATGCAACTATAGTTAACATAATATACCACATTAGTTCCGGTACTACAGCTAATGCTTGAATTGATACAACAAATGACACGGGATCAATTGATGCCCAAATAAACATAGCTATAATTCCATATGTAAATAATGGTCTAACTAATCTATTAGCACCATCAACTAATATATTGAACCAATTCTGTTTTTCTGGCGCATTAAATTCGGCTTGATAACCTTCTTGGATAGACATTTGTTCATTATGAAAATTTGTTTCACGAGCGGCTTTATCTCCGAAGAAAGTCTTAGCTAGACTATTTAATCCTCCTCCAGTTAGAAATGAAACAATAGGACCTAAAAATGGTATCATGACACTTCTACTCTGAATTCATTGGCTCTATTAGTCCATCCTTTTAGAAAAACAGACTGAGAAGGATTATTTGCAACTATTCGTTTACAGAACATTATACGTTCTTCTACATATGCATTAATGAAATATTCTTTCATATTATTATATGCTTCTATAACTTTATTGCGGGTATTTGGACCTAGGATGCCATCTGTAGATATAGGACCAAAGCCGGCTTCATTGACAATATTTTGAAGAAAGATAATCGCTCTTTTAGGACCATAAAGTACGGAAGCATCAGTTACTACTGCTTGAATTTCTGTCGGTATTGTGTCTATTCTAGGACCTTTATAATAATCACGTTCATATATTTCATAAGCAGTTTCTTGTGTCATATTTTTGACATCTTCAATTGTCGCTTCTCTTCCAAGATAACGAGATAACGTACGTTGTGTTATTCCATACTTAGTTGGACCACCTCTATCATTAGGATGATTGACATAACCTCCTTCCCGTCTTATAATGTCTTTAATGATATGTTCAACTGATATACTCATTTGATCCTAACTTGATTGAATATTTTTCTGTTAGTAGTATTAATACTTGTATTTGAATTCTTTGTCTTATATCGTTTTAATATACGTTTGTGTACTGGAGGATCCTCTCCTGGTGCAGCACCAGCAATATTGCCAGAGCCTACAGAATTAGCAGCAACTTCTTCAATTAAAGGCTTATTCTTTGCTACAAAACGTTTGAAATCCCATTCATCAAATTCTTGTTTATTTTCTTTTAGAAGAAATAGTGCGGCTGCAAATGTAGAAAGTTTACTTTCAACTCCGACTTTATTCATAATACGCTTCAAGTTGAATATCATTCTATTATAAGGATTGTACGCAGATTTTTCTTCTTTAGATTTTGGAGATTTAAGTAATTTGCCCTTTTTATCAATAATGCCAAGTTTATATGCATTCGTTTCACTGAATGGTGTTGATAATCGTTTGATAAACTGATAGATTTGAAATAAATCGACTAAATCATTCATAGAATATTCTTTCTTATTACTTCTACTATATTGTTGTCTAATGGAATATATGACATGTAAACTATTTGATTATTTTCATCTTTTATTTCTTTAGGCAATCTATTCATCAAAATAAGAAATGGTTTCAATATATGAAAATATTCTTTCATTTTGAAATATAACATTCGAATACAAGCTTTAGTTTCAAATGTGTTGAATAGAATTACCAAATGATTTAAAATCAATCGTTCTCGTAATTCACCTGACTGTACATATTTTTTCACTAATCGTTTGATATATTTGAATCTATTATAATCTTCAATGAATTCTTCTTTATCAATACAATTGTGATTAATATAATACTTTATGGCATATAATTCAATATTAGAATCATTTAAAATCATTTAGTAACCAAAATCGTGTTCATTAAATTCAACATTAAAAGTCTTTTTAGACCATTTATTGACTTTTTCCATAGCTTTTTCCATCTTCAATCTGCTTTCTGTTGATTCACCTTTTGCTTTGCCAAATGATTTCATAGTTGAATATAAATATGTGTTATTTTTTCTAACAGATATATTGATATATACTTCATTCGTTGTTCCACCCACATTTCTAATTTTATTTTTTACATCATATCCCGTGATTTTAAATGCTGAAATAAGATAAGTTTTGTCATCATTTTTCAATTTGACTGTTAGTTCTTTTTTTCCTTTTAATGTTTTTCCAACGGAAACACTTTCAATATTTGAAGAATTAAACTTATCAAATAAATCATTACTTTCAATTATAAATGTTTTGAATAATAACATTAGAATTCTCCTAATTATGAGAATGCTGAAAGTGTTACACGTTTGATTACTGTATTTGAAACCGCTAGATATAAGTAATTAGCATCCCAAAATAGAGTACCATCCCATGGTCTATCACTAGTTGGTGATCCTAATTCTGTTGTTGCATTATTGGTTGAAGGTGTTTTACTAGTTGTAATTGTAACTTTATTTGCAGCTACAACTGTACTAGACATACGTGTAGTGCCAGTAATAACCACATTAGAAGTGAAATGATTATTACTTCCAGTGAAAGAGCCATTACCAGTAGTTGTTAATGAACCACTAATACTAGTATTAGGTGCATATGCAAATAGAGTTTTTAGAGTAACCTTCTTTGATACCGGAGTTCCATTTGGATCATCAACAATCAAAAGAAGGTCCTCAGCAACTGGATTTGTATGTCCAGTTAGCTGAGTAACCTTACGATCTGCCATTTATTAACCTCCTAGACGAACTGTGAAGTTAGTAATTCTATTTCCAACACCATCTAATAGATTGTTTGCAACTGCACCAGTAATAGTTACATTTGCTGCATGTGTAGTATTTTGTTCTGGATTATATAATGGCATACCAGTTACAGTAATTGCTTGTGCATTAACATGATAGGTTGCTGTATAAGCATTAGCACCATTTGCAGATGTTTGTAATTTAGGCATGGTGAATACTAGAGTATTATTTGCACCAATTAGGTTTGTAGAGGTTTGTGTAGTGAAACGTGCTACTGCATGGTTGCCTCCAACAGTGTTTGCAATGTTGATTGCCATTGCATTACCACTATTTTTAAATTTAATTGGTCCATTGAATACAACATATAGGTTAGCTGATACATTTGCAGAAATCACACCATTTGCATTAAGTTTGATATACATCTGAGCAATATCAGCTTTACCAAGATAAGTATTTGAATTATAATACAAACCTGAACCGGGTGCGGCTGCTACTAGAACTTCATCAAT
>Ga0208161_1001429_pt1 | contig 12696 bp, 26 predicted proteins | sample CB_VirMetaG_3_FD_184538 | JGI IMG/M metagenome (GOLD analysis project Ga0208161, IMG submission 184538) | Freshwater to marine saline gradient viral communities from Chesapeake Bay - CB_1508_1S Viral MetaG (SPAdes) (version 4) | ecosystem: Environmental > Aquatic > Marine > Coastal | place: USA... | reverse complement strand
GAGTTGCCAAGCATAATGCACTGCTTGCAGCATGTGCTTTGTCTTGGGGTTGCCTTCAAAGCTCACGTCGCGACTGGTCCATATCGAGCATGCTGCCTTGTGCTCAATGCCCAGTACCGGCTTACCTTTGTCATCACAGAGTACAACGTCGGGCCTTCCTGTCACACGAGTGCCATTGCTAGTGGACCACGAGATGGGGATTTCTTCCTCTTGCTTGATGCTGCCTTGCCACACCCGCTTCAGCTTGTCCACCCATATTGTTTCGTTGGCTTTGCCTAGCTCAAACATGATGGTCCGGTCCCGAGAGGGCGGGTCCACTTCGATACCCAGTTGAGTACGGACGTATGCTCGGCGGGGACAGCCGCCAATGAAGTCCCCTTGCCGAGACATAGCACCAGAATCACCTGCACGAAGATTGCCGAGCTTGGACTTCTCCCCTTCCACGTGTTGGTCTCTGTCGTGAGCAAGTCCCTCTTCCCACAGTTTCGTCAGGTGAATCTTATTACTCATGGCTCACTACTTTCTGTGTTGCTGTCTACAACAGTTGCTTCGATTGCATGCGCTTCGTCTTTGATTGCTTTGATGCGCTCGTCTTTGGCCAGCTGGTCTGCCCTATCCAAGACTTCGCTGACGTACTTGTACAGTGCTACCTTAGCAATCTTGTCGAGGGGTTGACCCACTGCATTGGCAAAGTCTGTGAGATGCTTGGCATCATCGCCATATACTTTGTATGATACTCGCTTGCTCATGTTCTTAGTCCTCCAGAAAACGCTCGTGAATGTAGATAAGATTGCGCTGGTCCATGTTCTTTCTGTCGTCTTCGAAGTCCGGTGCGCCTGCTTCATGTATACCTCCAATGTCGTTGCCGACATAGGTAAAGAAGTTTGGAGCAATTCTTTGCAGAGCTACTGCTTGATGCAGACTCTCTTGACGATGATGCCACAGTAAATCCTGCGGTGACAAGTCTGTCAGATATTTCTTGAGGTCGTCTAACACTGTACGATTAGCTGCTTTCAGGTGTTTGGCTACAAGCACAGCATCGGTTGCAGTGAGCGGGCCCATCCAAAAGATGCGAACCGGATGCCACAGGAGCAAGGCGTGCGGAGTAGCAAAGCGCTCGTCGCAGTGAAGCAACATTTGAAATGCCATGCTTGCTGCTAAGCCACGAACAAAGCACCGAATCTTGACACCCTTAGCACGAGCTGCTTCCATTCTGTCCACCAAGAGATAGCCTGAGAGTAGCTCACCACCTGGGCTGTCAAACACCATGTCGATGGGACGGCTTGTGTCCTTTTCCATCTCGGTAATTTCTTGACGCATTGCCTCAGTAGTGCGGCGAGTGATAGCACCTTCGACCAAGATGACTCGGTCCTTGTCAATACTAGGTGCGGCAAGTGCCACGTTGGACAAGAGAAGTAACACTAACGCGATGACTTTTTTCATTGTTGGCACTTCCTTAGTTGTTGATGGACACGAAACACATACTCACGTGTTTCAGTAGTTACCGTAGCACTGTCAGTTATTCTGGTCAACTGTTTGTACCCGCCATTGTACATTATCAAAGCAAGTAGCACGTTATCATCGACTTGTTTCATGTAGTGAGAGAGCAAACAACTGCCGTATCTAATGTTATTTGTAGGGTCCAGTAGCTTTATTGCGGGATGTCTGCCGTGTTGATTGCCCATGTGCGCAAGCCTTGGACACTGACGCTCAGCTTCAATGGCGCCAATAGGCATCACTTGCATGAGTCCTATTGCCCCAGTGGGGGACAGAGCTTGTACATTATATTGGCTCTCAACGGCCATAATGGCCACTATAAGAGACAAAAAGTCCCCGTCACCTCGTACCGAACCACGACTCACTGCTTGTAGCAATCGGCCTATCTCACGCTCGCTCTTGCCTCGTTCCTTGGCCGACTCTATCAAACACTCTTGCCACTTAAAAGGAGGTGTTACTTTTTCGGGTTCAGGACTTGGGCTTGAGCCTGTATTCCCTAGTAACGTTGGAGTTATTAGTAGTACGCCGCTTATGAGCAGCATCCTTAAGCTTTTGGTAGTAATCTTTATTTTGTTCTTCAAGGTTTACTCCTTCCGCAGCTGTGTCTGATGTTTCTTTTTTCTCACGTTTGCCGAAAGGCACTACGTTGTCAGGTAGTGGCTTAGTATCACTCACAGTACATACCCCCGTTCGATAAGAGTTTTCTTGAAGAAAGAAATGAAAAGAAGATGCCGGTCCATGTCTTTATTCGGAGCACCTAGTGCAGTAAAGCGCGCCTTCAGTAGCTCATCGTCCCACTGTTGCCAAGTCTTAGTAACATTACCGATGCGCAAGTCACTGGGAGTAGCCACACCGTATTCGCCCAGGATATTGAAAGTGTAAACAGGAAAGGACATCTTTGACACGGTGAAGGTAGCTCCACGCAAGTCATTGTTTCCCCACACAGTTCCAATGAATGATGCCTCGTCAAAGGCACCCTCGTACAGGTTGGCATCGACTAGAATTGCTGAGTCAAAGTTGGCGTGAAAGAATTGACTTCCACTCAAATTGGCTCCGATAAGATTGGTACCTACAAGGGAGGCGTGCGGAGCAAGGCACGAGGAGAAGTCGCAACCTGCTAGGTGAGCACCATCAAAGATGACGCCATTCAAAAACTTGTTGCTGAAGTCCAGTCCCGACAGGACTTCTCCGGTAAAGTCACCACGTACACCAGTCGGGTCACCCCTAACCCAGCGCTTGTGTGCATTTAGTCTTTCGACTAGTTCGATTTGATTGATACTCACGCGGTTTCTCCTCTGAGTCCAGCGGTGTAAGCTTCCACTGCGAACTCAACCTCAGTGCATACGACTTGACACAGCGGGAGTTGTGTGGCCAAGGCATCAGCGAGAACATCGAAAAGGTGCTGGGCTGTGTTGTCTGCTACTAGTCCAGAGTTGTGGAGTCTGTCGCTGAGAATTGCTGCTACTTTGATGTTGGCTGGGATGTCAGTCATTGTCTTTGTTCCTTATTGCTAGAACTTGTGCTAGTTCTTGGTCCATTTTTTCCACCTCGTCACGCCTGTCCCCATCGACTAGGTTATAGATGTACAAGGCAGCGGTCAAGAGGCCAGTTACTGAGATGAATAGTATTATAAGTGCGCCCATGTCTTTCTCCCGTAATGTGTGGGGGTTCTCTTGTCAACCGCCCATTTTTCTCGCAGTGTTTTAATGTACGCTTCATGTACTGGAGTACTCTTGTGGGGAGTACAGTTCATGAACGGTGTCATGTCACCGTCAAGAATCTTATCGGCACTCTCGTAAAATACTTGAGACAATTCTTCACACTTGTGCAACCTATTATAACGAGCCTCGTATTCATCACACAGCGCCACGAAATGGTCAAAGAGCCACAGATAATTGCTGCGCGTGCTTCGTGCCCACACTGAACAAGGATGGTTCTGATGTGTGATGCGGTAGGGACCTTCGCCACCAGTCAAAGTAATGGCAGTGCTCAAGAGTTGAGCAGACTCTAGTATCATCTTGATGACACGCTTGTCGTCAAGAAACCTGGCGGATTCTACGGGACAAGGACTAGTGGCAAAGATGTTCACGGCATTACTCCTATAGTTTCTCAATGCCCACACTCACACTACTTGTCGGCACTTGCTCCTCACCTCTTGAGGACAAAGAGTTTTCATTAACAAACTCAAGGTAATAGAGTACCGAATTGAGCAGTGCTTCGCTGTAAGTAGCATTCCACTTTATGCCCTTTGTCAAGATATTCTTACACTCGACAAGACTAAAACGCGGAGCATCTGGTTCCACTTCCCAGTCACTGGCTAGGATATCTTCGCGTATCAACTCGTAATAGTGTGGGTCAATGAACTCGGCCCATCCCGTCCTGCGAATTTTCTTACCGGTCTTTGCTGCTTCTATGATGTTCATGGTACCTCCTTTATCTCCAAGTACACTACATCACATAACGTAGCCACATACCTGACAGCTTCTTCTCTAGTGTCAAATGTTTTTTCTGGTACACCCTTGCCATAGAACGGGTCAATCACTTCGTACCGCATGTCTTACTCCTACTTTCTGATGATGCCTTTGTTGAGGAAATGAACACTCGCCGAGCTGCGACCACGCACAGTGCAACCAGTGAGAATCGTATCACTAAGCCTAGCATTGTCTAGTGGACTGTTGTTGAGTTGGCCTCTAGTAAAGTCAGCGTTTTTCAGCAGCGCCTTGTCAAACGTCGTGTCTTTGATAATGCTGTCTACGAAGTTGGCAAAGTACATGTCACTGCCGGTAAAGTCACAAGCCACGAGCAATCCTCTTGCCTGCTATCATTGCTTCAATGAGTGTCATGATAGTACCTCGGTTTTTTGTTTTGTTCTTGCTTTTGCTTGCGTCTTTTTTTTTGTTTTTTAGATTGCATAATTTTAACTGCTTTGATAAGTACCGGCAAGCACATTATAATTTCGCTTCCATGCCTTCGTATAGTAACTTGCCTGTCTTCCCAGCCTTGGCACATAGTTAAAGAAAATTCAAGACTTTCAAGTATGTTTTGAGTTTGTTTCGGGGTCACATTGCTCTCCTAAAATAATGTGCTTAAATCCTTCAGGTCCGTGATAGTACATGAATTGTATTCCCGTTCTAGTAAAGCCGCGACGGATGCGCAGGTCAAACTCACACTCTAAAGTAGGCGGCAAAACAATAGGACCAGTGCTTACTATAGACACAGGAAGAAGGGAATTAAAGAGTTCCGAAGTCCCGTCCCACAAACGGACATCTTGTAAGGTAACATAAATAGAGTCGTCAGCAAGAACGCTGTCAAACCAAGCTTTAAGTCGGTTCATTGGCTTCTCTCCGTTGCTGATTCTTGTAAGAAAAAGTATATAATATTTCTTACAGTGTGCTGGCTTTGGTGGCATCGGCGACATAGCCAAGAGCCTTTGCGACCGGCGTCCACACTAAAAGCCTTGTCCCAAGCGGAGTTAAACTGTTCCCTGGTAACGGTAACAGGAGTAGGTTCCACCTCCCAATCGTCAGCAATAATAGAAGAAAAGGCAGCAAGCTTAATGTAAAAAGGTATTTCTCCTTGTTCAAGCCAGCTAGTGTCAGAACGGCGAATGCGTTTACCAGACTTGATTGCTTCAATGAGTGTCATCTTGTTTCTCCCTGCAGAGTGTTGGGGTAAGCTGGTCCTATTATAGATTCCCGAGTGACTATTCGATGTTCCCAACTACCATTAGGACAATCCACATCAACAAGAAAGTAATAATTATGCTGCTCTTTTAAAATCCAAGCAATATCAGAACAAGCTGTGCCTTTTCTTAGCTTGACTCTCATACCTGGTTCATATTGAAATTCCGGAGTGCAAGAAAGAAGGAATAGTAATGGTAATATTTTATTTAGTATCATCTTGTTTCTCCTTCTTTTCTAAAACACTTCCGGTAATACTAAATGCAAAGAGTAATAGCAGGATACTAAAAGCTACCACAAGTCCCCACATCAGGTCTGAAGCGGTAAGGTATACTCCTTGACTGGACAAAACAGCAAGCCCGGCAATCGCGGTGTTCATAGCCAACTCCTCTCAGTCATGATGCCACCTCGTCTTGAACAACTCGCACCCTATCCAATATCCCCCACTATACTGCTTGACATAATTGTCATAAGTACAGTCTCCATCCTTAGCGGCAAAGGCAGCACCAAGAATCAATGCTCCCGTGAATAATACAAATAAAAAAGTTATTGTAAAGTCGAGTAAAAAACTAATAATGTCTCGGATGTGTTCAATCAAGGTACTCTCCTATCACTTGATACTGGTAAATGAGACAGCAGTTTTCCATGTCTGCCGTCGCCTTTACTAACCGCCACTCATATCCCGTAGCCCACCCTTGCAGCTCAGCTTCGCCCATTAAGAATTCTGCCACCCTAACTTCTCTTTCTGTAGCGGACATTGAATCAGCATCAGATACAGTATAAGTAAATTCGTAAAGTTTCACTTCTTGTACCTCCGACGCATGTCATAAGCGTCTGCCCTAGTCCAACACCAATAACCTATCCTGGCCAGTTTACGGATGATTAATACGCAAAGTTTGTCCAGTACTCTGTAGTAGTTCATACTGTTACCTTTTGATAATGCCGCGGGTTAAGTGGTGGACGCTGGCCGTTCCAGCATCTCGGAGCGTAGACCCAGTCAAGATAGTATCACACAAGTACGCCCTGTCCAAGGGACTGTTAGTTAGCTTGGAGTTGGTGAGGTTAGCATTCTTGAGCAGCGTTTTGTCAAACGTACAACTCTTGAACAAAGCATCTGTCATAGTGGCAAAGTACATGTCACTGCCGGTAAAGTCACAAGCCACGAGCACTGTCTCACGAAAGCAAGCAGCAGTCAACTTGGTGCCGACGATACTCACCCTGGTCCAATGAGACTTCGGAGCATAAGAGAATGCTAGGGTGCAGCCTTCAAAAGTCACGTCAGTAAACTTGCTTGACTCGAAGTCTACGTGTGAGAGATTGCGGCCAGTGATGATAGTATCTTTCAAAGTAACGTGAGCTAACTTGGCCTTCTTCCCTTGATGGCCTTGAGTACTAAGCCACAGCTCGTGCTGGTCCAAGATTCTTTGTATGTCCAAGGGTATCGCGGCCATGATATGCTCCAATGTTATTGTTGCTTTGCTGCGCCCAGGAAGGGAGGCACCGTCCTTGGTACCTTGCTGGTGGACTATCTGAAGCCAGTGTGGTAGGCTCATGATAGAGGGTCCTGGGCTAGTATCATATCAGTCAGCATCATGTTGACTGTTATGGTCAGATTTGGTGCGGAGAGACCGTGACAGCAGCCACAAGAGCAGAAGCACTATGATGTAGGCTGGGGCTAGTTCTAGTGTCACAGTACACCTCCGAAGTAGTGGCGCGATGCTGCGCCCAATCGCGCACGGTATCCAGTATCGCGCATATCACGCAGCAATCTCAAGGATAGTGTCCAACATTTTGACATCACGCTCCAGGTGTGCTGTGGACTTGAGACGGGACCATTTACGGTCAGTCTCGTTGATGTGCTGATAAAGACCGGCAACCGTGGTAGTGTCATCTTCAGCGCGAGCAATCAAGAGGCTTCGAGTCAAGTCAGCACGCTGTACTTCGCTGAACATATCGAGTTGGCTGATGACGCGAGCAGCATCGACCTTGACACTAGCAGCATATACTAACTTCTCTTGAGCAGCAGTGACACTGCCCCAAGCTGCGCCTATAACCTCGTGAAGCTCGCGGAGTTGTTTCTCTGACGAAAGGCGGTGATTGACGGTCAAGTTGATGGCTTCCCCTGCGGGTATCACCAGCCCATTGCTGCACACGACACGAAAAAAACCAATGTAAGCTCGCAGTGCTGCGCCTGAGAAAGTCCGGTCTACAATGGTCACCTGGGGGAAGAGAGTGTCACGATTGACGATAACAGATTGGTCACTGCGGAATGTGTGGCGGTAGGTCTCGCCACCACCATAAGAGCCGGCCGCTTTGGTGTGACTCTTGTCGCGAGCCACAGTCTTGAGGGCAAAGTTGATGCCAGGTGCAACCATACGCAATGTGGCCAAGGTATTCTCGACCAGAACATTTTGGTCCAAGGTGACCAAGGTAGCGCGGTTCAGGTCTGTGCGTTGTTTGAGGATGATGCTCATAGTTTACTCCGTTTTTAGTGGCGCTCAGCTGCGCCCATGTTATAAAACTCTTGTCGGAACATTTGGCCCAAAACTTTAGTAAACCTTGTAACTACCTAGTATCCTAGGACTTAGCGACTGGTCTTCCACGAATCATAAGCTCGGTCCATTGCTGCGTCTCGGTCCACTTCGCCCATTTGCTCCCGCTCAAGCTGCTCGCGTAGTGCCATTTCGGCGCGGTATTCGTCGCGAGTGATAGTACCACTGGTGAGCATATTATAAAGCTCATTATCTGTGTATTTGGCTAGGTCCACGGTAAAGATAATCATGGTTTATGCTCCCATTGTGTTATTTGTTTTGAGTACCGAGACGAGACAATCTTTGAGGCTATCGAGTCTTTGACTCGCGTCAATTGCCGCCAGCGTGTCATCACGCCGAGCTGCGACCAGTAGTTCACGTTCTACAATTGCTATCGCGCCTAGAAGGTAATTGACCTCGGTCATGCCGTTAATAATCCTCATGTTAGTACTCCTTATGCTGCCATGATGTTTGAGTCAAAGCGTTTGCTTTTTGCGCCGTGAATAACAAGGCCAATGTTTGGGTTTGAGCCAAACGCTGCCGGCGCGTCAGACTCAGAAGCGTCAGCATAACCCGCTGCTAGCAGGTCGTCGAGGCTATCGAATATTCTACTATGCGCCAAGGTCCGGTCAATGCGGGAATCGCCCACCCCGCCCAAAGACTGAATCAGTCTGAAATTGGCCGGAGTGACTGAGGCCAAACGACGAACTAGCACTACCATTTTGGTATAGGCGTAGAATTTGACGTGTGGCAATCGACTAGCAATTTGGAACCAGGCTTGCAGGTACTCGGCAGAGTAGAAGTCACCGCTGTCATGAACGCGCACGGCTTTGAGGCCGCGTTTCACTGCTCGCTCGATTTCAGCAATCATGCGGTCAACAAAATCAGCTTGCATTGTGGCGAGAAAGGCGCGAGCACGGCGCAGGACTCCAGACTTGAACGCCTGTTGACCAACTGTGGCGTAGCAGTACTGTTTGCATGCCCCGGCCATCGGACAGTGAATAATGGGAATCAAGTTAAAGCTCCAGATGCCGTCAGCCTTGAGCTTGGTATTGCCGTCTGAGAGTCTGTAGTCTGGCTCAAGCGTGCTCAAGTCTATATTATATTTGTCTTTAATGAACTCAGCAGTGTTGTTGTACACGTCCATCGTTGACTCCCTGTGGGCGCGTGTCGCACCCGGTTAGTGTGTTTATAAACGGGCCCACTTGGGCTCGCGCATTGTTAGGTGTAATACCATTCCACCACTAGGGTGGTATAAAGACGATGTGCATCGTGGTCTGGGTGAGCCGATGGGCGGCCGTAGCGCCAGCCCTCTACCTCGCCTACTGGCGTCCAGTGGGCGTCCCGAACGGTTAGGGCCTCAGGCGAGGCCCATAGTTCAAGGCCTGTGGCTTCGTTTTTATATATATCTACGCCATCATTGCTCTTGACGAGCTTAAAGATATTTTTTTTGGTATTCATAATTAACCCCTTTATTTTTGTTTTTTTGTTTCGTCTCACACAAATATATATGCAGAGGCCATGCCAATGGTAACCTATTGAAAACACAAGAAAACAGGGGGGTAAAAGTGTGTATAAAGAATAGTCGTGTCACTAGGGCAAATAGCGCAAAGCATTGGAATTATAGGTGGAAAACCTTGGACACCGTGATAATAGCAAACAAAAGACAGTGTGGGCCTAATTTATGCTGGCGTATTGGTAGACAATAGCGGGTAAGTAAGCGCTAATCGCTGTAAGAAAAAGACGCTAATATTTCTTTCAAGGCGGCAAGCGCAAACCGACAAAGGTAAGCTACTGGAATGATTGGCGCGTGAGAACTGTCCCCTTCCTAAGTACCTGGAATCACTGGGGCTGATGGAACTGGCAATAGACAAGTTCCGCCGACCCCCGCGCCCGGGTCAACAAATCTGTTTCTCCACACGGGGTTACATCAAAGTTGAGACTACACACTTGACACCACACTTCACACTGATTATCATCAATAAAAAGGAGTACTTATGGGCATACCTCGCCGCGACCTCAAAGACAAGAAATATCACCACCTTACCATGCTTCGGCCCTCACGTTCCGGGGGTGCTGGAGTCGGAATGTTTTGGCTGGCTCAGTGCGACTGCGGAGTCATTAAGGAAATTCGAGGTTCTGACGTGGCAGCAGGCCGCATCAAGACCTGTGGAAAGTGCGAATATCACTCGGCAATTCTAGAAACTAGACCCGTCAAAGAGACCAAAAAAGACGTAGGAGCACGACTTCAGCTCCGCCGCTACATTAGTTCGGCCCTAAAGCGCAAGATATCATGGCTCCTAACCCCCGAACAATTCAACGAAATCATCGCCCAAGACTGTACCTACTGCGGGGCACCACCAAGGGGTTACAGGTCTCAGGCCAAGAACCGACGCCGAGGTAATATAACGACTCTCATGAACGGCATCGACCGAGTCTCCAGTACCGAAGGCTACACACTCGCCAACACCGTCCCCTGTTGCAGCACTTGCAACCGCATGAAGATGGCCATGGACGCTGATGTCTTCATTAACCAATGCCGCAAGATTACTGAAAGAATGAACGAGGCTCAAAAACTTCTTGACGAAACTAAGAAATAATGGCATCATCAAAGGTGACTTGGATATACTGAGTCATCGGGTTGTGGAATCCCGACTACCGGGCGAAGAAGTCGCTGTTGAGCCAGTAATAAACTGGTAGCCCCTAGCCTGCAGGTCACAAGGCCCCACAATTCGAGACAGTTTCTTAGAGCGATTGCATGGAACCGGAAGGTGTTGTTAGTGACTTCGTTCACCGCTTCGCCCTCCTCACGCAGAGCCACCGGTGGTAAACTGGTGGAGAGTACGGCAAGCAACCCGGCCATCCTAGCGACAAGAAACAATAGCCTTACCCCCTCAACCCCTAGCCCAAGCTAGCCACGGTTCGTCGGTGCTAACCCAGCTACCGAAACCAAGAGCAAGAAAGGTCAGGGCGAGAGACCCCAGAGAGCAGGTCATACCAGCAAGGATATGATAGCGGGGGAGTAAAAAGGGGCACTATCTAGTACCAAGATAGTTGCAGAGCTAGTCGCAGCTAACAAGTCCGGTACGGGACTAGTTAGTTTCTATCAAGTACCAGTCCGGACTTGACAAGTCTGGTACTTACTAGTAAGTTTCTAGTAAGGAGCTATCATCATGTCGTCTCACTTGAAGAACATCAGCAAGGTTCTTGCCGTCGCCAGTCAAGACATAGTGTTCGCGCCGACGCCCGAAATGCGCCGGGCCAAGGCCGCTTTCTGGTCCAGCCTCGAAGGCACGCCCGATGGTGACCTGGCCGAGAACTTGACCCTGGCCGCCGCCACGCAAATGGGGGCCGATAAGAAGCTCAGTCGCTGGTGGAGCATCCCCGGGTTCTCGGACTGGTGGCAGAACAAAGAAGAGTTCAAGCAACGGATGGAGTACCTCGCTCAGTTGGCACTTGACACATTAGAGGGTGTCTTGTCAGACCCAGATGCCAACACGACTGCCAAAGTAAACTCTGCCAAACTCGTTCTCGAAGCCGCCAATAAGATGCCAAAAAGACAGGCCGAAGAGAGTGTGGACCACAAGCTTGCCGGTATGTCTCGGAATGAATTGGAAGAATACGTCCGGACCCGGATGAAATACTTGACACCCTCCGTTTCCTTTGATAAAGTCGAGGGTACTGTAGGAGTGTCTGAGAGCGATGCTGAAACAAGGTCTACAAGAAGTACTTCTGAAGGAAGCGCCGACAAGTAGCGGCACGACCGTCAAAGACTTCAGCATACAATCTGATGCAGCGCTGTTCATGCTGTGGGTAAATTCCACAGCTGGGGACATCACTGTTGACGTGTATGGTATCTTGGACAATGGCAACAAAGAAGTCCTACTTACCACTCTTCCTACAGTCAATGCTCCTACTCCCCAGATTGTTCAAAAAAGAACTGGTACAGTACCGACCCGTCTTCGAGTCAAGGTAACATATACAGGTACTTGTGACTATGAACTATCGGTACGAGCGGTTGCTACCGGCACCGCCGATGTTCGTGTCTTGGGCGGGGCTACTCTTCGAATCAGCAAAAAAACTGTCAATAGCCAACCCACACTTTTAGTGCCTGCTTCGCTTACTGACAGAACCGCGATTGCCGTCAAAAATTGGTCTACCTCTGGTACTATATACGTGGGCGAAACTGTTGATAAGGCAAATCAAAACAATGGCTGGCCCATCGGACCCAAGGATGCTCTGGGCCTCGACATACAATCCGGGGTTGCGCTTTACGCCACTGCTGTAGACGGCCCCTGTGATATCCGCATCATTGAAAGCGGAGGCTAACCATGGCCGCAGTAACACCGTCTGGCTCGGCTGGTGCAATAGTAGAAATTACAAATACGGCGGTAGCTCCGGCAAATCAATTTGCTGTTTCAGCTTTACACGTAATACCTGAAAATCGTGTAGCTTTTTATTTTCCCGACGGTTGTACTAATATCACGTGGAGAGTACGGCAGGCAAATACTGAAGTACGATTCTTTTCTGATATTAATTCTTCAGGATACTACACCACCTCGGGATACTCCTCGGGTCAAGTCAATACCAAAGGCGTGACCTTTTGCTGGGAAAGTGACGTAGAGTGTGACATCGAAGTTGCTTACTGGGGACCGGCGGGTACTGTTGAATTTGAGGCCATAAAAAAGTCTATATCCGAAAGAATTACCATAACTGCCAATCATCTTTTAACTAAAAGTTTACAGTTGACTTTAGCCCCCGCTCTGGGTTATAATGTGTCCATAACACCACGTGAAGGATGTACTCAATTCTTGGGCCTGGATTTTACTATCTCGGAAAAACAAGTATTGTGGAACGAACTCGGACTTGATGGTCTCTTGGAAGTAGGTGATATACTCCAAGTAGACTATTTTTACTAATCATTTTTGAAGGGTATGACACATGGCACAGATTAAAAAGGGCTTTATCGCCCCGAACGCCATCGACGG
>Ga0208161_1001428_pt1 | contig 12698 bp, 21 predicted proteins | sample CB_VirMetaG_3_FD_184538 | JGI IMG/M metagenome (GOLD analysis project Ga0208161, IMG submission 184538) | Freshwater to marine saline gradient viral communities from Chesapeake Bay - CB_1508_1S Viral MetaG (SPAdes) (version 4) | ecosystem: Environmental > Aquatic > Marine > Coastal | place: USA... | reverse complement strand
GTTTGATTAGCTTGGGTTTCACCCCTAAATTCTAGTCTCCGTCTGAACGAGCTTTGCCTGGGTTGCTACGGCCATGATTGCCGTTTCTAAGCCTTTGATTTTCATTCGCACGCGATTAGCCTCAGCCTTGCGTAAGTCGCGCTGTAATCGAGCGTCTGCGGCTTCTAGCTTTGATAGGGCAGTTCTATCCGCGACCGTACCCTGAGCCTTTATGAAAGCCTTTTGTTCGATCGTGTCGAGTTCGTGTTCTGCTTCCGCTAGGGCAACCTCGGCAGCGAATAGGGCCTCCGCGCCTTTGCGATTCTCAGCGGTTAGTGTCGCTAGTTCCTGTATCAGTTCCGATGGCAGCATACAAATCCAGTAGGTGAATGATTAGGTTATGTTGAAAGATGTCGTAGTGCTCACTGTTTCCGGTCAGCCTTGCCTCGATTGCTGCTTCCTCCAGCTCCCGAATCTTTGCTTCCAGTATCGAGTGCCTCTGCTCGTTCTTGTATTGCCTTGAGGACTGAGGCATCCTGGTTGGCTGCTTTGGCTTTGGCATAGAGCTTCCTTAGTTCGGTTACGTCGCTAATACTATCCGCTTGCGTCATGAAGTTGTCAATCGGTTTATTCGCTTTCACCATTTCCTCACGCGACGGGCCTTCACCGATACCGGCTAGCCGTAAACATCGACCGACGGCTGAAGTTTCTGCGTTCTCTAGTGCTGCGGTTGCGTTTGCTCCCGAGCCTCCGTCTATCTCGAACGCGTGACCAGTTGCTTTAGCCAGGTCGTTAGCTTGGTCGCCTGCCGTGAGGTAGAGCGAGGCTTTGACAACCCATGTCGAAACACTCCGATCACTGGGAGAAGTAAGGTTTTCCGTGATGACTCTGGCATCGGGCCACTCCTTATGTAGTGCGTTGAGACGTGATTGAACGTCTTGGTAGTTTTCTAAATTGAATCTAGGCATCGTCCTCATCCCCTTCGTAATCCTCCACGAACTTCCAGCCTTCGCTCATCCAAATTGGTTGCTCGATTCCCTTGATCGTGAGGTATTTGATTGAACCAGTCTCATCGTGTGTGACTAGACCGGTGACCTTGCCCGTGACAAATGTTTCATCGTCTCCGATGACGCGCATTAGTGTCACGGTGTCGTGCAGAAAAATTGAGTTCACTTCGTCCTCTTGATTACTAGGTACGGCGCTCCGCCTCCGCGTGCTTGACGCTGGGCAAACTTGTAGCGCTTGCCTTCGTGCTCCATGTAGGCAGACTTAGCATTTCCCATTTGAGCTAGCACCTCTGACTTGGCTTTATTGAGTTCGTCTTTTGCTCGATCGTATTCGTCTTGAGCTAAGACTAGGTAATGCCCGCCCTCAATCTCAACTTCCTCGTCGGTGATTTCCAAGTTCTCCTGGCGCACGGCGTTATAGGTTGAGTCGGAACCATCCCAAGCCGGACGCTCGCCTGACTGAAGGCTGTCCCAAAAGTCTTGCGCTGCTTGGCGCTGCTGCCTTATCTGGAAGTCGTCGCGGTCGATGTCTGCCTCTACCCAGTCCATTCCGACTAGGCCAATTATCTTTCCCTTTCGCAAGTCCATTACGTCAAGGTAGTGCTGCACCTGTGCTTCGTATTGCGGAGGCAACTCGTCCCAGTAGTTGCGTGAGGTCTTGACCTCTAGGATTATCCACTCGCCAGTATCGACATTGCGAGCGAGCGCGTCTGGGTTTGCGTGCAGGTGCTTGACCTTCGGATGCTGATACGTGCCGGTCGTAAAGACTTCGTAGTCTGGGTTCTGTTCCTGCCAGATACTTAGGATTGGTTCCTCGAGGACTTGCCCTAGACGCATTGCGAAGTTCGATGTTGCTAGGGATTCGATTAGTCCCGATCGCTTAGCCCATAGTGCGTAAGCAGACTCCCAGGGATTGAGTCCGAGGATAGTCCCTATCTCCGAGCCTCCGATGCCTTCCTGACGGGCGTGATGCCACTCTGGAGAGCCGTTTACGAATACGCCTAGTAGTTTTGCCTTATTGAACTCTTGCGGAGCGTGGAGCTTCATTTGACCTCTTTCGCTAATAGGCTTAGCTTATGTCCGACCTCCGACGTTTTGACACGGCCTACGTCAATTTTCTACGGAAGATTCACGAAGCCGGTCGCGTGCCGTGCGATGGGAGGGCCAATTTATTTTTCCCCGATGACCTGCCAAACCCTGAGGCTCGCAAGCTTGCTACAAAAGTAGCAAAGCGGCTATGCCAAGAATGCCCCATCTTGCAGGAATGCTTTACGTACGCAATCGAGTCGAACCAGCGTCACGGAATCTGGGGAGGAACTTCCCCTAGTGAGCGTTAGTCTTTAGCTAGCTCGTCGTCGGTGTCGGGAGTGTCGCTTAGGTCGTCCCAGTCAAAGTCGCCATCCTGATTGACCTCTAGTGCGTCTTGCACGGCCTCGGAGTCTGACTTTGCTACGGCAGCACGGTAAGCGTTCTGAATGTCCGTTAGCTCGAGCGTGCCTCGCCATGCCAGGCTAACGCCGATCGTAGTTAGTACGACTGCGAACGCCGAACCAACACCAATGATTGAACCCATGAGCCAGTCACCGGCAACTGCACCGATAGCCGTGCCTCCGAAGAACGTGGCGAGGGTAAGTCCGAGTGACCTGAGTCCGAACTGCTTTAGGTATTCTTTGAACATCCTTACTTTTTCCTTACTTCTTGTCCGCAGCATTTACAGAGCTTCGGCTCCACCACCGCTTTGTCTTTCGTGTCCGTTTGTTTTGTCTGAGTCCCTTTGGTGTTTTCGAGAATGAGTTTGTAGAGATCGACTTTGTCGGACGTGACACCAAAGACTCCCTTCAGTTTACGGCTTGCGGTTGCGTGTAAGTGAGGGCCGGAACTCATACCTGAGTTTCCGACCAAGCCAACGGTCTGACCTTTGACTAGCTTCTGCCCGACCTCGTAGCCTGGACGCTTGTCCATGTGGCAGTAGCCGATGTACCAAACAACGCCGTCTTTATCCATAGCGGTTTGGACTACTACCCAGCCGAGCACTTTTGAATACTGAATAAGTCTGATTGTTCCCTTAGCGATTGCAGGGATGCGAGTTCCGCGAGGACGTGCCCAATCGGTTCCCGAGTGAGGTTGCATTCCGTTCTTACGACGGAAGTCGCTCATCGTGCCGTAGTGTCCCGTGATGTATTTGTCGGGATAAGGCAAGCGCCAGTCAGAGACACGCTTAGCCATTTAGAACCTGCGCAAAGAATGTAACGACCGAAGCGATAACACCGGCTGCACCTGCGACTATCCATACCTTGCGCTCTAGGGCACGGATACGCATCTCGTGATCCTTTATGTTGCGCTCCACCCAATCGACGTGAGTAGGGATTTTCTCATTTAGTCGCTCGACTTGCCTGATTAGTTCGATAGCCCATGTCGGGATTTCGTCGTTGTTCACTACACGCTCCAAATACTCAAAGTGTGTAGGTTGTTAGGACTATTCTACCGCAGGCGTTTCACTCTCGAAAACCATAGCTTCCCAGTCGCCTAGTTCCTCATTCCACTGGTAGATAACCGTGTCATCTTCTGGGTAAGGAACTGGAGCTTCCCACTGGGAGGTGTCCTCGTCGAGTAGCCATGAAGGATGAGGCTTTGGAGGAATAAAAGCGTCTCGATCCTCGTCATAGGTGTAACCAATGCCCGCATAATTCTTGCGGATGTTTGCGTTGTAGGACGTGCGCTTGCAAACTTGACCGCGCAGGTTGCCGTAGTAAGCCTCCCAGTCTGAGATGCCGTCTACTACCTCGTCCTCATTGCGACCGGTGATTACCTCGGTGACAATGTTGTTCTCGTCTAAGAATGCGTAGTGTGCCATGTTTTCTCCTAGAACCTAATGCTACCCGAACCGCTTGTAAACGTGTAACGCTTCCAAGTGCCGTCGTCTGAATAACTGTAAGTAAGACCTGGGTCTATGTAGTCGATAACTCGTGCTAAGGATGTATACCTAATTACAATCAAACCTGAGCCTCCAGATTTAGGCGCGGAATCTGCGTTGTTATCGTATCCGCCTCCTCCGCCGCCACCGGTGTTCACCCCTCCTGCTGTGGCCGCTACGATTGGCGCACTTCCAATAGTCCCATAAGCTCCTTGACCGCCCCCGCCATCTCCAGAATCAGTTCCGCCATTTGCGTTCGCGCCGCCTCCGCCGCCTCCCCTAGTGATTGAAGAACCAGTAATTGAAGAAGCAAGTCCATCAGCGCCTCTACTGGCTCCATCGGCGCTGCCTGCTTCGCCTGCTCCTCCTCCACCACCGGTTTGATAGGTATTAGGAAAGTTCCCACCTTGCAAACCAACGCCTCCATCATTACCTTGATTAGTTGTTCCTAATCCTGGAGAAACTCCTGAGATTGCTTGTGCGCCTCCACCCGAACCGCCATCCCCAGCTACTTTGACTGAAGAGGTTCCGCCGCCTCCCTTACCTCCGCCAATAGCAGTTAAGTCGCCAAAGATTGAGCTTGTGCCATCTGTATTAGACGAGCCTCCAGCACCAACTTGGACTGTTATAGACTCGCCACCAAAATAAAGCAGTCGGTCTAAGGCCGTAGCAGGCCCGCCAGTTTGCTCTCCTGGTACTCCGCAAAGATAGCCCCCCGCGCCACCTCCGCCCCCTGGAGAGCTTGCCCCGCCTCCGCCTCCTGCAATGACTAAATACTCAAGCCGAAACGGTTGCGAATCGGCCATTATGTAAATGGGAATCATGCCGATACTTGCCCAATTACTCGATACTCATTTGCATCTGTTTTCAGCACCGAAGCTGGAGCGTAAGGCGTGTGAATGTAGAAGGTGATTGCTGTTCCTGCAGTTCCACCGCCTGCCCAGTCTGTCACGCCTGTTCCGGCAACAATGTAAACAGTGCCAGAAGTATTGCGAAGGATGTCTACGCGATCGCCAATGTTCTCAAGGACATCGGGAACCGTAACCGTTCCGGTCGAGGTCATGTTGATTACAGTATTGAGGTCGCTCGCCTGAACCGTATAGCTAGTGCTCTTGTCTGTAACGGTTGTTTCAATAAAGGCAGCCTTCACGTCACCAAAGGCTGCTGGAGCTGTTCCGCCAGAGATGTAAGCCTGCCCAATAGTGCCACCCTCAATTGGGACGATTAGGTCGGCCCAAGCAGCTCCGGTGTAATACTGATACTTGTCGTAGTCCTCAAGCCACGAAAGCATTCCTTCGGTTGGCACGACAATTGCTGTGGATCGCACGGCTTCCGAAGCAAACACCATAACGGTCTGGTCTTGCAGGTAATCCTGAACGTTCGAGGCCGTAATGACTTCGCCAGGTGTCCATGTTCTAAAGCCGCTCATTATTCCTCCGTGTCAATTCTAGCTGAAGCTAATTGTGTCCGTGCCTGCGGTAAAGGTTGTTACTTTGTATCCTCCGCTAGATGATGTGGAACTTGTAAGGCCGCCTCCGACTGAAATGGTATAGGCATCTGGATACTTGATAATTACAATCCCAGACCCGCCGTTATACCCAGTGCTAAGGCTGGCTCCACCAGCACCTCCACCAGTATTTACAGTCCCAGCAGTTCCTTCGCTCGGGACGGTTAGATTACGGCCACCATTTCCGCCCCCTCCTGTTCCGCCAGTACCAGGTGGCACGTTATAGGTTCCTCCGCCTCCGCCCCCTGCCCGAGTTACTGCTGTGCCTGTGATAGAAGATGAGACTCCGTTGCCACCATTTCCTGCAACAGAAGATGTTGCGCTGGTTCCGCTAGCTGATGCACCTCCTCCTCCTCCTCCTCCCAGAGACGGTGTGCTGTTGCTACCGTTACCACCAGAATAACCTTGATTTGCAGTTCCAGCACCGCCAGAAGTCCCATTTCGAGCGCCACCTGATCCAGAGCCTCCTGATTGACCTGGTTGAAATAGTGATTGAGCTGTGCCCTTACCTCCGCCGGATGAAGTAACAGTTGAGAATACAGAATTGCTACCTTGACCTCCGAAGGAAGTATTAGAAGTTGAGCCTGCTCCACCCGCCCCGACTGTGACGGTGTAATTAGTTGAAACCGCTAAAGTCAATGGAGTTTCTGCGCTAGCGCCACCTCCTGATGACTCACCCGAGACTGAGCACCTGTAGCCACCCGCACCTGCTCCACCTCCTAGCTGAAAGGTAGAGCCACCTCCGCCGGCAATCACCAGGTATTCAACGGTTAGGGGAACTGCCCCAGAATAAAATTGTTTCCAAGCTCCGCTGATTTTGACGTGTCCTTCATCCACGTCTTTCCAAGCTCCAGAGATTTTGACGTGTAAGGAATCTACGTCTTTCCAGCTACCGCTTATTTTTGTATGCGCTGTCACGCTATCCCCTTATGGTGTGTAAACCAACCAAACGTCTCCGTCTGATCCACCGCTAGGTGCTGAGGTTGAGAGATAAATGTTACGCACTACACCCGAACCTGCTGCTGCGGTAGTGACTTGTCCGTTTGTTTCTGAAACCTTGCCATCGAGCTGAGTCTGGATTGCCGAGGTAACTCCATCGACATAGTTCAATTCCGTAACATCCAGAGTCGCACCGTCAAGAATGTTTAGCTCTGCGGCTGTTGCGGTAACGTCGCTAATTTGTGATGCGGTGATTGAGATTGCCGAACCAATCGCAGTGTAATCTGCGTTCAGAGTGACATCTCCTGTTGTGCCTCCCCCAGTCAATCCTGTTCCTGCGGTGACTGCTGTGATGTCGCCAGGGTTTGACACAGACTGCCATGCTGAGCCGTCGTAGTATTCAAGTGCGTCGGTGTCCGATAGATAGGCAATCATGCCTTCTGCGACTGCGGTCCCAAGTGCTGATCCGCGAGCGCCGGAGTCAGCGTAAACCTGCACTACTTGGTCTTGAACATAGGATTGAAAGTCTGCGGCCTCTACGACCTCAGCGATTGCCCATTCTTTCCAGCTCACAATTCTCCCTAATAACCTAGTGCGTTTCCTAGTCTACCGAATAACAAGTCTGAGAGCCTCCAGAACTCTCCGTCGATAGAACCGAGGCCGAGCGTTACCTTGTGCGATGTCTCGGTTACTCTCTGTGACATTCTAATAATCTCCGCGTATCTATCTATCTGCGGAGGAACGTTGTTAGGTGTGAACTTTACCTGCACGAAATCGCCTAGCTCAAGATTGAGAATGTTTGTCTGCGTTGCGTCGGCTAGGTCGATAATCTCAACTTCTAGCGCCTCGAAGCGATACTCAGGTTCGGCGTATTGAGAAACTAGGTAGTTCGCTAGGTTGTCCGCACTCGTGTCGTTGTCTAATGGCAGATTAGAACGCGTGAGGCTCTGTATGCCATAAGTATCTTGTGAAGCTTCGTCATTAGCTGTAGCGGTTCCTCCGCCCTCGACTGAGATTACGACTTGGTTGTAGAGAAGCTCTGCACCGTAGACGACAGCAAGATTCTGATAAGGGATACCGCTGCCATCATCGGCAAAGACTATGGGCGTGCCTGCGGACTCAGCATGACGATCAAGGAACTTTACGTCACCGGTCTTAGAGATAAATAACTCACCAGGTTCAGACTCAGCAATCTTATTTAGATACCCAAGTGCGTTAGTGCCCTCGTCGATTACATCTGCCTGTAGGTATTGCTTTCCTGTTTCTACGTCCACGCGAGTATTAGGCCACTGCACGCCAGCGTTTGTAAGGATGGCTGCCACGCGCTCACCGGTGTATTGAGCAGTTGCGGTTCCGCCTGAGAGTGATTGGTTGGCGAACTGCGCGAAAGCATCTGAGGACTTGATTATGGCGTAGCTGTTACCCGATGGCTCGTAGCTCAAGTCCCAGTCGTCAATGACTGCTTCGACCTGTATAGCATCATTTGATGTTACTCGCACGCTGCGCTTAGGGATGATTTGACCGCGATAAGGACTTGAGCCAAATAGCGGATCGAAGATGCGTGAGTTGTTGTCTAGCGTTACGTCTAGCTTTCCGGCTTGATAGCGGTCAAGCTGTCGAGACTTACCGCGACCAATTGAGTATTGAACAACGTAAGGCGTTACGTCTTGGTAGATTGCGCCGCCGAGGATTGTCTGCGGTGCATCAAGGATTCCATAGAACGCGTCGTCTAGCTTTGCAAACTCAGCGTCCGGCAATCCCGACAGGTCAAAACCAATCTCAACTTTATTGGTTGCCATTACGCCCTCGCAAAGACTCGGCCGCTAGCACGCTCGTATCTAATGATTTCGTCTACAATCTTTCGCCCGATGTCTTGCCCGTCTGCTCCCATGCCAGCGTTTACGGTAATAGCAATTTTGCTTCCTCCGTCTCCCATAAATCGCTCTAGTCGATCAAGTGGAATCACCGCTTCGCTTTGTCCTGCTTCACCGATGATGCCAAGAGTCCCGCCAGAACGCGCAGGAACTATGCCGCCATCAGCAAAACGTGGAGGCAAGAATCTACGCTGTTGTTCCTCAACAAACCCACCTACGATTTTCTCAAAATCCAAACCCGTAATTTTCAGTCCACCAAAGATTTTGTCTAGAGTTGGTGTCTTTCCACTAAGCAGGTCGAGAATGTTATTCAGCGAAGTTAGTGCCCCAACGACGGGAGTAAGTGCTTCTTCAAGTACGCGCAAGCCACCAATGATTGACGCACCTGTGAGATCGAGTAGATAGTTCACTAATCCAGATTCAACTAAGCGCTTAGCTTCTTCCGCAAACTCGCCAAAAGATTCTGCAATAGTCTTTACCGCATCTTGAAACCTCTCATCAGCGATGAGGTCTGTAACCTTTTTCAGTATTGTTTCAGCCAGAGTTGTAAAGAAATCTACGACGTTTCCTAGCGGTTCCTCTAGAGATTCAAAAATGCTTTTCAAGCCAGGTAACGCATCGTCAATTAGAGGCTTTAGAAACTCGCCAATGTCCTCGGCAGCCATCCAAATTTTGTCGAATAAATCAATTAGAACCGGAGCTGCTTCATCAATTAGCGGCTCTAAGCGTGTTAGCAAGTCTTGTAGCTTCGGAGCTAGCTGCGAACCTATCTCAATCGCTACGTCTGCAAGCTTGGACTTTAGTAGTTCCATCTGCGAGTTGAACGACTCAAGTTGCTTATTTGCTACCTCGTCGGTGATGCCGTTTGCATCGCGTAGCGCATCCTCGTAAATCTTTATCTGCTCTGATGTTCCCATAAGGGCCTGCAAAGACTGTAGGGACTTGTCAGAGAATCCCATTTGTAGCAGTGTTGCCTTTTGAGTTTCATCGCTCATTCCAAACAACGCTGTTTCTAGGTCTCCAATGATGTCGCCTAGATTGCGGAACTCGCCTTCAGAATCAAAGACTGCTACTCCGAGCTTCTCGAACTCCTCTTTGTTCTTTATTGCCTTTGTCGATAGATCGCGGAGCACGATAGACAACTGAGTACCAGCTATCTCACCCTTGATACCCTGATCGGCAAAGGCAGCAAGTACCGCAACACCTTCTTCCATGTCTATACCGAATCCACGAAGTGCAGCACCGGCTTTAGTTGTGAGCGCGGTTGAGAACTGCTCGACCGAAGCGTTGGCCAAAGTGTTAGCGCGAACTAGCACGTCAGAGACGCGAGTCATTTCCTCCATGTTCGCAATCGCATCGTCGCGGATTGTTAGGCCGAGGGCAGACTGCGCATCGGTGAGCAAGTCTGTAGCGCGGGCCATGTCAAACATACCCGCTTGAGCAAACTGAGCCACTCGAGGCATTGCTGTAATAGAAGCCTCAGCGTCTAAACCTGCACTTGCTAGAAAGTAGAAGCTCTCAGCGGCTTGCTCAGCGGAGAACGTAGTTGTCTTGGCAACTTCCCTAGCTGCGTCCGCCATGTCGTTTCTAAGGGCATCTGATACGTCGCCCATAATCGAAACTGATTGCTGTAGAGCAGAGTCAAAGTTTCCAAACTCACGAATTGAAAAGGCTGCGATACCGGCAATGGCCGTAGTAGCTGCGGCTGCTGTGTTAGCTGCGAACCGACCAAAGTTACCAAGCGATCGCTCTGCGGCCTTTACGCCAGCGTCATTGAACTTGGATACTATGGGGAGATTGATTGCCATTAGAAGTTAATCTTCCTGTTTACCTTGATGATTGTGTTATTGACAATCTCTACGGCAATGCGTATCGCATCGGGTCGTAGTAACCGAAACTTTGCATAGGCGAAACGACCGCCTTTGCCTTTCATTGGGAAACGTTGGTTTAGGTTGCGAATCATTGCGCGACCTCTATTTGTTTGTCCCCTACTGCGCGAGCCACCTAGCTCAGCAAGATAAAGTCCTCGACGCGTATCTCTTGGCTGAACACGAATAGAGACTAGGTGATTACCGGTTTTTCTTGACCGTCCAGGTGTAAAGCTAAGTTTGCCAACAAAGTCACTCCAACCTGTTCGGCTAGTATTACCGAATCCCGACAATGGTGGATCAGTTGGTGGCGCTTCTGCGACCTGCTTTGTTATAGGTGAGATTTTTGAACGCAAGTCTTTACGTAAATTCTTGACTAATGTGCTGTCTAAGGCTCGCAGCTCTTTGATAGCAGAACGGATGTTTTCCGCTTCTATTTTCGGTGTAATCATCCGCACGCTCCTCGCCTATAAGTTTACCGCTTACGCTGTAGACGCTGAGCTTTGAACTCTAGGTACTTACCTAATGTCCAAAACATTCTAGGTTCTAGCTTTGCTAGCTCGTTAGGGCTAATTCCAGTTTCCACCGCCATCCATGCGATGCGCCAGTGGTAGGAATCTTCCCCTAGCGGCTGGAAGCTTTTGGGTCTGCTTCGACTCCTTGAATCGTCTCGACCCATGCATTGAACTCTAGGTTCGTTGCTCCGACCCTTTTCTCTACACTCCATGCTAGGAAGTAAAGATGCGTCATCTTGAATCCGTCGTTCAGTCGAGCAATGCTTATGTCGAACTCAGCTTCAAATGCCACGATGTCGGCTGGGCCGGTAGCAACTACCTTTTCAGTTCCATCAGCGTAAGTTATTTGTAGGTTGGTTTGCATTTAGTTTCCTTATGCTGTTGCGCGAGTTACCGATCCGCTGGTTGGCCAGGTAACGCTAAGTGTAGCTAAGTCGCCTACGTTGCTGGCGAATGGCTGGTACTGCGTTACTAGGCAGGTTGCCGTGTAAGTAGGGTTGGTTGCTCCGACTGCACTGCTGGTTGGCTTGACTACGACGGTTGCCTGAGTTCCCAATAGTGGGAATAGGGTTGCGTCTACCGAAGCAGCACCGAAGTCCTGGTGGAAGTCCAAAGTAACCGAACCGTCCTTTAGGCCACCGATGCGAGTCCTGAAGCCAGAACCGAATGCGGTTGTGTCCTGTTCCTCGGCTGTGATGTCGAGGGTAACTGCGGCCAAACTTGAGCTGAAGTCTGACCCGTTGATCGTGATGCTGTAGTCAGTTGCTACGAACTTGGCCACGAGTTTCTCCTTTATTCTGCGTAAACTGTAACCGCAAAGTCTGCGGCTATGTAAGTTGCCTCACCCAATAATACCGCACCAACGTTTGTCATTTCGACTACGCGCACGTCTGCAACGACTCCGCCGAGGGTTCGGTCGGACTCGATTGCTTCCTTTACGGATGATGCTCCCGAGGTGCTGGCATAGGCATCTAGCCTCTCCTGCGCTCGGCCCTCAGTCACCCTTGCAACGATGACTGAAACTATGAATGAGTAGGTTGTAAGTCCGCCTTGAAATGCCGTGTCGTATGAGACGTTTCCCATCTGCACTACGGCTTGCGGAGGGTTAGGACTATCTGGAACCTCAGCCGACGTTCTTAGCCCGCTAATAGTTTGCAGGTTAGTAGCGATGCCGTCGCGAATCTGAGTGATGGTTGGCATTAGGCTGCGCTGACCTTTTTGTAAGGCATTACCAAAGCGTCTACGTCTGGATCGAGCTTGCCGACTCGGATTGCACCCAGATCGCCAAACCCTGCTACACCGAGCGGTGAGTCGTATCGCTTGAACTGTCTCATGGCTAGAAGGATTGTCGCTTGCTTGATGGCAACCGGAACGCTAGTCCATCCCCAAGTTCCGGTGACCTGGACTGTAGCTTCGTTGCTATTAGTTGTCGAGGTTGTCCAGATTGGGAATAGGTAATCACCGATGGCCTTGATGTCGGTGAAAGGCGAGTAGGCTCCGCCGACTTTTCCGTTCAAGGGATGCAACTCGTAATCGGTTGTCTCCCAAGTCACGTCGAAGTTGCCGTCGGCAGCCGAGGAAGTCTTGAGGGTTGTCAGTGTGGCGAGGTCGTCAATCTGGCAACTGTAAGGGTCGGTTGGCAGGAATACGCGAGTCGCGCTTCCGGCGTTGTAGAAAATTCTGTCAGTCGCGCCGTCGATCTGTCGGCTTGCAGCCTCTACGCTTAGCTCTAGTAGTGCGTCGTCTACGGAGTCGGTAATACGTAGTGCAGCCTTGATGTCACTAAGCGTGCAGTATCCGTTAGTAATGGCCATGTCTCTAGTCTACCGCTATCCGTCGCTTGATCTCCGTTGAGCTAATGCCCCATGAGTACGGTACGTACGCTAAGCCGATGCCATGTTGGTCTAGCCAATCTGTAGTGAATTGCATTTGCTTGTAGTAATCTTTCTTAGCCCAGTCCGAGCCGATCACTATCAAGTCTGGTTTGACTGCAAGTATCGACGGCTTAGAGTCAGTACCTCCGTGATTTGGAATGACACGATCTACGTATTGGCAAGCAAGCAATACGGCTTCACGTTCTTGGTATGTCATCACC
>Ga0208161_1001427_pt1 | contig 12699 bp, 4 predicted proteins | sample CB_VirMetaG_3_FD_184538 | JGI IMG/M metagenome (GOLD analysis project Ga0208161, IMG submission 184538) | Freshwater to marine saline gradient viral communities from Chesapeake Bay - CB_1508_1S Viral MetaG (SPAdes) (version 4) | ecosystem: Environmental > Aquatic > Marine > Coastal | place: USA... | reverse complement strand
GTGGAACCTGGCTCGTCGCCGTTACTACCGGCAGTTGGCTGCCTATCACACTTGCTCTCTTGTTGTCCTCCCCGACTTCCAAACCGGACTCCCCAAGATTGAAGTCCGAGACCCCCTCGGAACCTACGTCGAGCCCCAGGCCAACGAAGAACTCAGGCAGCCAGAGTATGTAGCATTCGTGACTCGGCACAGCGCCGAGTACCTCCGTCGCGTTTATCCGCAGGCTCGCCAGGAAAACGGTGGGCCCATCCACGCGCACGACTTGCGCGAGATGTGGGATTGCGTCGAATGGTACGACCTTGATCAGACCGTGTTCGGCATCATCGGCCCCGTCTGGGACGACCGACGCATGAGCAACGAGCGGCCGTGGATTACCCCGTGGCAGCAGCTTAGCCCTGTTTATCCCAACCGTTTGGGCGTATGCCCGGCTGTTGTGCCACATAACGTCAGCCTTGGCCGCATTGCTAGCCGCATCGGATCGATGCTCGGCAACGTTGATTTGCAGGCTCGACTTATGGCGCTTGACATTCTTGCGCAGGAAAAGGCCATCTGGCCCGACATGTATGCCATCGGCCGATCCGGTGGTATGCCCCGAATCATTGGAGGAGTTTGGAAGGATGGACGAGAGGGCGATATCAACTTGCTCCAAGACGTGGAGTCCATCGGGCAAATACGAAGTACGCCTGATGTCCGCACCACCCAAATCATCGACCGCCTCGAGCGAAACTTCCGCACGAGTACCGGCCTTCTTCCGCAGTTTGGTGGAGAAACTTATGGCGCCCTTCGTACTGGTCGCGGCATTGACGCTCTATCTGGTATTGCGCTTGATCCCCGTATCCAGGAACTCCATGAGATTTCAGAAGCCTGGCTGCCGCACCTGAACGGAGCGATTCTTGAGACATACAAGGCGTACTGGCCGGACAAGAAATTTTCCATGTACTCAGGCTGGGCTGGTGATAAGGGGATGGTCGAGTTCACTCCCCAGGAACACATCGAAACTACGGAGAATACAGTCTCGTACAACTTGCCGGGAGCGGATGTCATTCAACAGACACAGATCCTGGGTTCCCTACGAGGTGCTAAGGCTATTTCCGGGCGGACATTCCGCTCGATGCACCCGTACATCGATGACCCCGAAGCCGAAGAAAAGTTGGTTCAGGATGAAGATTTTGACGAAGCTCTTCGCCAGTCGATCTTGCAAAAGCTCCTCACCGGAGAGATGCCCCTTGTGGCATCAGCACTCATTAAGAAGTATGTGGCAGACGGGCTCGATATTTTCGACGCCGTGGTTAAGGCAGACGAAGAAATGCGTGCCCGTCAAGCAACACAAGCCCCCGAGCCGCCTCCGGGAATGGCTGCGTCTCCAGAAACAATGCCTGGAATGGCTGCGCCCCCGCAGCAGATGATGGCAATGCAGGGTGCGCCGGCCCAGGCCGGACCACAGGGAGCGCAAGATCCACGAGCTCGAGTAGCACAGATCATGCAAGCATTGGCAGCACGGGGAGGTGCGAATGCCCAGGGCTAAGAAAACACCAATGGGTGCGCCAGCTCAGCCGGTTCGTGCAATAACGGGACAAACGTATGGAGAAGGCGTCCAACAGGAAGCGCTGCAACGCACCATGCCAGCACCTGCTGCGCCATTAGTTCAGACTCCAGTTTCAACGTCGCAAGCAAATAATAATGCCGAATCAACAAATGCGCCTCAGCAACCGCAGGCTTCAATGGCCGATGTCATATCGCGCATTGCTGGCAGTGGTGGACTTCTTAAACAACCAGATCAAAATCCAACAATTCCAGTTACTCAAGGTTTGCCGGTTGGGCCAGGTCGTGGTCCGCAAATGAATCCAATGAACAATCCACTTGGCGACACGCTTCGACGGTTGGCTAGAGAAACTGGCGACAACGTATTTATTGAACTTGCATCGAAAGCGCAGATCTAATGGCATTGAGCGAAGCTGATATTGCACTTTCGCGCGACCAAAGTTTGGTTGATTCGATTATTGAAAATATCGGATCTTCAAATATGCGGGCATTTCGTTACAAAACGATTTTGCGCATGAATCCATACATGGCCAACAACCCCCAAGCCGTTGCATCGATGGCAAATATGCCAATTTCAACACAACAGCTAATGGGGCAGGCTGGTGCTATTTATGGGATGCAAACTGCAAATCGCTTAGCAACCGACCTAACTAGTTATTCGGATTCAGTTCAGCGTTCAATTTTTGCTGGACTAACTGGAGAACAACAGCAAACGCTTACTCAAATGGGCTATTCGTTGCCCGAACGTAAAATTGAAGATGGCGGTTGGTTTGACACTCTTCTAGATGTTGGATTGTTTGTCCCTAGAAAAGTCATGGGCGGATTGGGGAAAACAGTTGGCCCAGTAGTTTCACCAGCGCTTGATGCTCTCATAACAATAGGTGATTTTACTTTTGGCAAGCCGTATAGAACAATTAGTCAGCTAAGTGGCGTTGATCAGTGGCTTTCATTAATTGCTGGTGTTGGTGTTACTGCGGCAAGCTTGTTGTTGATGCCTGCAACAGCGGGCGCATCATCGGGATTGATGGCTGCTTATTGGGGTGGCAACATTGCGCGAGTTGCGCTTGCAGCACAAGCGGGCATGGCGGCAGCAACAGCAACTTCATTTGTCTCTTCCTCTATTCAAAATGGTGGTACTGGAGTTTGGACCAACGCATGGTCAAACGCCTGGGATGGAGAAAAGCTTTTCCGTACAAGCGCAATTGAGGAAGCCCAAACAAAACTTGTAGATCCAACGGTGATTGCTCTTGCGCAAGATTTTGCAGCCGTAAGCGACTATCCAGGCGAGCTCATTGACATTGCCAAGTTAATTGCTGGACAGCGTGGGGCGACTGATCAAAATGTTCAGTTCCAGAAGATCGAAGAAATTGCTACAAAATATGCGAGCAAAGATTCTCCGATCTATCAAACCGTCTACAAGTCACTGACCGATTTGATTAATGAGCCAATTTTCCAGGAAGCTGTTGAGATTTTGGAAAATGGTAAAATTTCGGTGGGCCGCGACATTGCCAACTTTCTTGGGCTCGATCCAAGTTCTGGGGTTGGACGTTGGGTGTCTGGTGGCATTGACGCTACGTCGCTTCTCGTTTTTGATCCTTTCAACCAAATTGCAGGCGGCATGCGCGCGATTGCTCAAGTTCGTCGTGGCCTCCAAATTGCTGACGGCGTCACGGGAGCCACGCGTTTTGCAGAAGTTCTTAGTCATAAATCTATGGCAAGAAAAATGGCAGTCGTTCTTGAAGCAGCAAACAAGGGGGACGCTACCGTTCTTCGCAAGGGCGCACAAGAGTGGCGTCCAATTATTTCAGAACTACACAATTACAAACTCACAAAAGGCACTGATCTTAAAGTTGATGATGTAATTGAATTTATTATTGGCCAGCAGCAATTCTCTGCGGTACTGAGTGGCATTGGCGTAATTAAGGGTTCCAATTATCACCAGATCAAACATCTTTCAAGAACCGAGTCGTTCTTTAGAAAAGGCATTAATCCTGTTCGTGATGTATTGGCAGGCGTTTCTGATGTTCGCGCAGAAGTCAAAAACTTTCCACGAATTATGCGGGCAATGCAGCGCAAAGATCCCGAAGCCGCCCGTTTGTTTGCCGAACGACTGCTTGATGTAGACAATGAAGTTGTTGAGTCGCTTGTGCGCCAGTGGGGTCTTGACGAACAAACAGCACGGATGGTTGCCACAACAATGGCCAATCCCGAGTTGGCTACCTTGATAACCGGCACCGATGATATTTTTGAACACGCCCGCCTGCTTCTTAATGCAGAAGAAAAAGACATTGCAACAGCTAAAGCTTTCTTTGAAAAAGCAACAGAAAATCTTACTGATTCGTACCGACTTGGAAGACTCTTGGGCCGTACGCCAGCTGGAATGGCGTTGCGCCCAATTGCTTCATTCATTGATGGCGTAAGCACGCAGATTCCTCGAGGCGCGGTTCACATTACTGGTTTTAGTGCAGCTGATGATATTCGCAATTATGTAGAAATGTTCAGAACTATTGGGGTTCCGTCTTATGTGCGAAACCAATGGATCAACACAATTACCATGGCGCCCAACGGCGCTGCTCGCCTTATGGCCTCCAATGCAATGCTTGACTCTTTTGCAACAGCATTTGGAATGCGCTTTACGGAGCGAGGAAGCCAGCTTCTTGATGAGTATTTAGATCGAGTACGACAGCTTTATGGGTACGGAGAAACTGCGCGCCGAAACGTCGAGGTAGTGCGTGGGTTAACTGATTCATTCCCCGTTGGAGTCCGTCCGGTTAGAGACATGGCCGACATGTTTGCCATTCCCGACCTCATTGAAATTCGCAGGGCAACTCGCATGGGAATTATTATGCGGGCTTCCTTGGGTATATCTGAGTCAACGATTATTACTGCGTTGCAGGGTCGATTCTGGAAACCCGCCGTTCTATTGCGAATGGGTTTTTTCCTCAGGAACGCAAGTGAAGAAATGCTTGCGCTGATGGTGCGCTATGGTTCCGGACGTTGGGGACAAGAAACGGCAAGCCGCATGATTGGCGAACGTGCCGTTTATCGAGAAACAAGAGAACGCGCGGCACAGTACAGCCACTCTTCTTTGACTCCGCTTCAGCAATACAAGCTAGAACGAAACACCCATTTGCCCGGTCCACTGCGGGCGGCTGGCCGGGTAATGGATCGAATGCCCGATTCCTGGCCAATGTGGGGTTCGGTCGAACGTCTGAAGAATTGGATGTTCCGGTCCTTCGATTCAATTCTTGGTGAAGGCATGACCATCCGCCGCTTGCCCGGCGGACAACTTGACTTTGTTGCACCAGAAGCCGGCATGAGCGGCCTTGAGGGAATTTTGGTCAATGGTCTTCTTGGCGATCAAAATGCAATTCGGCAGGGAATGAAGGCTGTTGCCAAGCCAGAAGTTGATACGTACGCAGCACGAGCAGCGTATAACTTACAGACACTTTGGAAGCGACTAGCATTTGGCGACACGTATTCCTTGCGCCGAATGCTTCTTGGCGGAATTGATGATCGTCTATTGCAAGACGCAATGTCCGTTATTGCCAATAACGATACGCACTTCCGTGCCGTTATGTCTCACGTTGGAACCTCAAAGCTTGCTACTTGGCAAACCTATGGCGGCGATGACGTAACAAAACAAATTGTCATTAACGAAAACGGTTCAGCTAGTTACGAACTTGTACACGTTGGCAGTACGCGCCGCCTTTCCCAGCAGGGCCAGCAGGCCGTCGGTGAACAGCCATGGGATGCCGCCACGCTCGAGCATCAGCAACGCTGGATTGAAGATCCATTTGGAAAGGCTGCCCTTCAAGACTTGAGCCGTTATTACAACGACGACATCAAGGAAGTAATTGATCGAGATGAGTTGCTAGATATTTTGCAAGTGTTTGGCAACGGCGTTTTTGACCAGCGGGTTCACATTGATAAAGACTTGTGGCATCTGTATCTTCATGCCAGCGGCAACCAGCGCGTCTTTAGGCGCGAAATGTTTGACAGTTATTTGGCTCAGATGATTAAGACCGACGAGGTCATTGAGGCGTTAGCGTTGAAGAATCCAAGGCTTGCTCAGTGGGCTCGCAATCGAAACGAAATTGCCAAAAACCTTCAGGTGCGTTTTCCTGGGAATACGGCCCCAACATGGCGCGAACTCAGTGAAGTAATTACCGAAGATAGTCGTTTGCTTGTTGAACTTGATCGCAAGTTTGTTACACGCCCTGGATACTTTGTTGAGGATATTCCCGAAGAAGGATTGGCCGATCAAGTCGTTCCGCAATACGAGCACATTGTTGATGACAACATTCTCAGTAGCGAAATTGATGTAACTGGCGTGCCAATTCTTGAGTCATTTGGTTTTCGCGTTGGGTACTCAAAGATACGCAGCCAGATTGATCTACTCAACCGCGTTGATGGCCTGCGTTCCGCGCTTAAACCCGAAGCCCAGGATTACGTCAACCGCATGCTGGCAACTTGGATGGCACGTCCCAATTATTTGGACCTTGCCTCAGTTAATGCGCGCGGAACATTCCGAAAGCCAAACATGGTTCTGTACGTTGGCAAAGCTAACGTCATGGATTCAAGCGGAAAAGTTTCCTATTGGGTTTCGCCCGAAGGCGATCTTCACTTAACCGCTTTCCCCCGAGATTGGATGGGCGATAGCACCGGCCGTGGCATAAGCATGTCAATGCATAGACAGCAGGCCGAGCGGTATCTTGGGCCGCAATCAATTGGAGTAACTGGAGCACGGCCAGAAACTGTTGACAATGCGGCATTGTTTGTTATTGACGGAGACCAGCTTTTGCATTCAATTGGTTTGACTACCAATGACGTTCACACGGGAATAACCTATTTTCCTGGCCAGACAAGTCCAATGTATGAGGACGGGCTTGAACTACTTCGAGGTCAGGGTTTAATACGGGAACAAGAATTTAACGTTTTTGAACTTCAACGGCCGGCCGCCCCATATTCGCAATCGGGCGGAGCAAGCAATAGAGAAATATCTTTCAATATTCATAACCCAAGGCAAGACGCTTCAACAACTGCGTTTTTCAATCAAGACAACAAGACGGTTTCTTTGGTTGTACCAAAGGGAGCTTGGGCTTTAGACACGGCAGTCGAGGCAACAGATCTGGCTTTGGCAAATGAGCTTGCTCAACACTCTGCTGACTTCTCTGTTTGGTCGCCATTTATTGAAGACGCAGACAGTCTAGAAACAGCAATTCGTAATTCATTCCGTGAGGTAGCCGCTGATTCTGATACGGAACGATTCCTCAATTTAAATCCCGATTACCTTGGCGCCCCAAAAACACAAACAGTCTATGGCGTTGACGTTAGGGATTCATTGATTGGTCTTACTGATCAAAATGCAGATGTGCTTACAGAAGCAGTTATTCGCGAGGCAATTAAACTGTCCTCGAAAACAACCCAGCCCCTTAAGGGCAACATTGATTTACTTACAGAAGTTAGGGGAACTGTTGGCGCTGCCCTTCGAGAAAGGGCCCCTCTCGTTTTTGACAATGCACAAGTGGCTGAGGTGTTTACAAAGTCCTTTAACAAGGTATTTAATGATGCCCAAATAATGGAGGGCATCACATACAATGGTGGGCGCGCACTTACAATCCAGGCCGAGGTCCCGCCAACAACCTTTGGAAAATCAAAGCTGGCAATAAGCGACAACACCAACCGTCCTGCAAATATCCTGTGGGCATTTGAACCAAAAGAAGCCGTTTTGTGGGATTTCTGGGACAAGGCGGTTACTTCGCGTGCGGGTCAAACCATCGAGGATCGAGCTGTTCGTGCCTTTATGGACGACATGCGTTCGGGCCGTCGTACTCAACTTGTTTACAAACAATCGGGTGGACAGTTGTACCGCAATCAATTGGGTGTTGCCGTTCCGCTTCAAGACGGCGAAATTATCCAATCGACTACGCCACTGTATACAACCGAAAAAATGGCGAAGACGGACCAGGTATTTCCTGGCCAAAACATGCGGTATTTCAAAATGGAAACACCCACTTATGTTGGCCAAACTGAAATGCGCTGGCCAACTATCGATGCCATTTTGTTTGATGAAGCACGTAAAGCTGCTGGCTCGCGAGCATTCCAACTAAACAACCCAATGATGTTGCCCCCTACCAAGGGGCGGCAGGCCGAGCGTATTGCTCTTAACCGGCGCGAATTGCACTACGCAGGAACAGAGCATGTCAAGCTCACGCCGCAGGGCGATCTACCTGATTGGCAAATTGTTCAGGTTTACGAAATGCGGCCGAAGAAGTTGTTTGATGAAATTGTTCGAACGGGTTTTGGTGCAATCGGAAAAATGATTGACACTGTTAGTCGTGAACCGATGGCATTCCACTCATTGCTTCAATCAATTGAGCGAAACCGAAGTATTCGAGGTTGGGTAATTGCTTCATCAAAGGAGGAAGAACGGCTGACTGGAGTTGTTCTTCGTTTGTCTCAAGCAACTTCGCCGGAAAAAACGGTGCCTAGATTCTTTGACAATTGGGGACAACTTGGCCGTGCTGCTGGTGAGCTGAATGGAGCAACGGCCGTTGGACGCTGGGACGATCTTCAGGCTTTGAGTTATATCCGTGGCTTAGATGATGCTGAATTTGACATCTTCCTAAGTGGCCTGAAGGATCGAGCTACTAGAAAAACTTTGCCAATTCCTGCTGGAATTAAGGAACAAGAAGTAGATGGCCTAATCCAGTTTGCTCGCATTACCCGAGACAAACTACAAGCCTCACTGTTGACGGATAGTACCGATGGTTTTATTGGACACATTGATCGTTTGTTTGGTGAAGGATCAGCGTTTATTGGCCGTCCAAAGAATCCAATCAATGAACTTGATGCAGATGCTCGCGCTTTTCTTAAAGAGATGACCAACGATGATTGGGCCGCCATCAGCAAATCGGCTAAACAGCGTGTTGCTCACAACGAAGAGAACATGAAGCAGGCTGCCCAACAGGCAATCCGCGACATTATGCCATTTGTTGACTCGCACGAACTTCGGTCACAGTTTGCCGAGACTGCGCGAGGTTTCCTCCCCTTCTGGTACGCAGAAGAAAACTTCTTAAAGCGCTGGGCAAGGATGTTTGCTGAGGGTGGACCAGCGGCAACGCTTGCTCGAGTTCGAAAATTGCAACTGCAATACATGGGGCTACAGTCGGCCGGCATTGTTAGAACCGACACCCAGGGCAAAGACTTTTTTGTCTGGCCGGGTTCATCATTGTTCATTGAAGCGCTTGACAAGGTACTTCCGGGTCAACGAATTCCCGTAGAAACATTCCTTCAAACACCAACAAGCAACCTGGTTCCCGGATTCAACGAAAACTTTGGTACGCCAGCAGTTGGCCCGCTGGTCGCAGTGCCACTGGCTGCCGCAGCAGCTCTCAACCCAGAAGTCATGCCACTTAAAGAAACTATTGTTGGCCAGGCCAATGTGTTCCGAAGCATTACGGACAATGTCTTCCCAACTCATTTTAAGCGCATGGCTGAAGCTATTGGTTTCTTTACTGGCGGCAACGACCCAGAAAGTGGAAACGTACGAGCTGCATCTGCAATGATGACGGCGATTGCCAACCTTGATGCAATCGGTGGCATTCCAGACAACATGACACCCGAAGAGTTGGATGATGTTCTTCGTACGGTTCGAGAACACACCAAGATTATTTTGACCGCACAAGCAATTGCAGGAATTATTGGTCCTGGAACTACGAGTCTTCTTGAAACTCCACGGGGATCAACGCTTAGTTGGTTGACCGATGGGCAAATTGAGAATCCAGCCGATCTATTTTCCTCGCAGTACTACGAACTAATTTCGAATCTTGGCATCGAGGAAGGAACTCTCGCTTACCTCGAGGCATACAAGAACTCGCCGTTTAAAGATATGGTTACACCCGAAGGAGTTTTGGCCTACACCGTTTCCAAGACAACTTCCGCAAGTGGAGCACCCCTTCCTTCTACAGAAAAAGCCTGGGCCTTCTACGAAGAAAACCAAGACTTCTTTAAGCAGTACCCCGAAGCAGCGCCGTGGGCAATGCCACAGAACGAAAACAATGACACTCGGTCAAGCTATGCCTACAACCAAGAGCTTATTGCAAACCTAAGAACGCGTCGTACCCCAGAAGAGTTTCTTAAAACAATCAAGTACAAAGAAGGAGCTCAGGTTTATTTCGCTCAACAGGAAATGTATGAGACAGAAATTAGGAAGTTGCGTCAGCGTGGCCAGGATGTTGCGGCTCAAAGGGTTCGCAACATTTGGGATGCTGAGGCCCAGGCATTTAAGCTGACTCACCCCATATTCGCTGACATGTTGGTGAGCGGCGAAGCTAGAAATAGACGGGCCAAGATCATTACTCAGATGCGTTATTTGTTGGATGATCCAGCTTTCCCAAAGACCGATCACTTTGATGCGCTTAAAGAATTGCAGGATGCTTACGACGCCTATGTTGTTGCGCGAGGACAGCTTTCGGTCAATCGCACAATGTATAACCAGACTCGTTTAAGCGCATTGAAGATCCAGTTTAGTGCTGCGGTCGAAGAATTTGTACTGGAGAATCCGGCAGTTCGGCCTTACTGGCAGACAGTGCTAAAGCCCGAAAGTGGTTTGGACTAATGGCCGATCAGATGCTTCCGGGCGGTACTGAAGATGTACCGATGACGGTCAAGGAACTTGGCCCAATTGCCGATCAAAGTGTTTATTTCGAGCGTGGTGGCAAAGGCGGGACCATGACCTTTGCCTCATTTGTCGAATCCAAAGATTTTCAAGATTTGCATCCAGTATTTCAACGTCGGCTCATCGACATGCTGATGGATAATCCCAACATTGGAATTGGTATGGGTGGAGCTGGACGACCATTTAAGCGACAAGTTACTTTGTTTAAACAACGGTATGAGCCAATTAAAGATTTGGACTGGCAAGATCCCGACAATTACGAACGAATTAAACAAGGCAAATTTAAGCAATACGAGGGCAAGTGGTACAGGTTGAAACCCGGCAATGCGCCTGTTGCAACTCCGGGGTCCTCGTATCATGGCGCAGGTCTTGCGGTTGATTTGGTTTTCAAAACATCGGCAGACAGAAACTGGCTTCTACAAAATGCCGAGTCTTATGGCCTTCGAAACATTCCAGGCATTGGCGAGCCGTGGCACTACCAGCTTGCCGAATATCCAGACGCTATGCGCATGCTTGGAAAGCTGCAGGAAACCTACGATTGGAATCCGTTGACCCAGCCCCTGCCCAAGAATGTATTGGAATACCTAAACAATGTCGCTTCCAATGCGCCCTTCCGTCCGGAAGATCTTGCTTTCATTGAAAATAATGTCAAGCTAAAAAAGAAGTTTGATTTCGAAACCGCAATCCCAACCATCAATAGTTATCCCAAGCCAAAGGTCCAGGAAAACGTACTGACCACAAACTTTAAGCCAAAGGCCAGGTAGTAATGTTTGATGACATTTTTACAGATCAGGTTAAGAGCGCAATTGGCGTTGCTAGACCCGACAAAAAAGTAGACGTTGAAAAATTTGCCGAGCTTATTACTGATCGCTTTGGGTCAATTAGTGAGGGTCGTGAAGGGGAAGTAAAGCTGGTAGCTCGCTATGTTGCAGAAAATTGGCCAGAGGAATATCGGTTAACAACTGCAATACAGGCTGTTCCTTGGGCACGTGTCTTTAAGTCAATTGACAGCAACGAGTTGTCAATGTGGTTTAAAATCGAAAAGGTTGGTCCCGAAGTCCGTGGCGATCTTTGGGCTACTGCATTATCTAATGCAGAAAAAACAATCGTTTATCCTGATCGCTCTTCGGAGTTCCTTCAAGATTTCTCTGCAAAAGTTGATCAGGATTACATTACAAATGCCGCCGATGCTTTGGCGCAAAATACTGGAGTTACTCCAGAAGAAGCATTGGCTACTACTGAGGCAAAAGGCGCAGACACGCTTACGGACAAGCTTCTTGTTAGTGGAGAATTTTTAGAGGATTTAACAATCGAGGGCCAGATAGCCCTTGAACCAGGTGTTGATATGTCTTCGCTGGTTATGCGAGGTTTGGAATACGAAACACCATTAGATCTGTCTGCGTTGCCCGGTTTTGATTTGTTAGAAGTTGCCGATCAATGGACTGCCGCCGACACGCTGTCGTACATCACGGACATTGATCAGAATGCACGAATGAAACTTCAAGATCTACTCGAAAGCGCAGGTTATTTTGATCAAGCTCGAGAGATGGGTCACGTATCGGCACGCGACGGCACTAACGATGTTGCTACTCAAGTAGCCTGGCAACAGTTTTTGGCTGACGCTGTGTTGAATGGCGAAACCAACATGCAAAGTTGGTTGACGGAGCGAACCAGAACAATGAGAAGTCGTTCTATGGCATCCGTACAAGAGGTTTATCGGGATCCTGCTTCGATCAATACCCTCATTGATTCCGTATCCATGGGATTACTTGGCCGAACATTGGATGTGCAAGAGCGTTCGTCGCTGCTTGGCAAATTAATGGACTGGCAACGAGAGGCTTTGCTTGGCCCTACTTATACCCAAGAACGGTATGACGTTGATTTGCAAGCGCGGGCCAAAGAATTTTTTGACAAACAGTTTATGAAGGAACGCATGCAGAACAGAACTGACGAGTTCCTTTACAAGATTGGAGCGCTCGGTGGCTGACGAAAGAGTTGATGAAGTTTATATTCCGGGAATTGGCGTATTCCCGTCTTACAGAAAAATTTCTGTTGATGAAACGCTAGCCGACTGGAAGTCACGTACAGAAATGAGCGGTGTTTTGCAATACCCGGCGTTTGCCCAATGGTTGGCTGGGTATTTTTGGGACCTCGAACAGTCGCAAGAAAATTGGTCTGATTTTTACGTTAGCAAACAGGCCGCAAAGTTTGGCGTGCCTAAGTCTGTTCTTGGAAAAATGATGGGCGGCGGTGGAGGTGGCGGCGGCGTTAATAAAGCCGATCAAATTAGATCTTTGTCCGCCAGCATTCTAAATAGGTCGGTTGCTCTTGGCATGAATTTGTCACCTGAAGAGATTGACTACATTGCAACCGTAGCCCAGGCCCAAAATTTTTCGTCCGAGCAATTGGATAACACCCTTGTTGGTATGGTGAATTGGGACAATCTTTCTGCTGGCTCGCTTACAGCCAGCAAG
>Ga0208161_1001426_pt1 | contig 12700 bp, 30 predicted proteins | sample CB_VirMetaG_3_FD_184538 | JGI IMG/M metagenome (GOLD analysis project Ga0208161, IMG submission 184538) | Freshwater to marine saline gradient viral communities from Chesapeake Bay - CB_1508_1S Viral MetaG (SPAdes) (version 4) | ecosystem: Environmental > Aquatic > Marine > Coastal | place: USA... | reverse complement strand
CAGATTAGTCCTAGCTTGCTGTATTACATACTTAGCAAACTTGTTTAGCTCATCTTTGGTATTCTTTAGCTGCATTAGCAAACGGATTGATCATTGTTAATCATTACATCAAAGGTAGCTGCCCATCCTGCTAATAGGTTTTCAAATCTATCTGTGAAAGGCTCAAAAGATACATCTCCTATAATCTGATAACCCTCTCTGTAAAGGTCTCCTATTCTTATCTTTTGCAATAGTTTGTTTAGTACCTTAAATTGAGCATTAAGCACATCCTGCTCATTCGTGTTACCTCTAAACCAGTTTGTAGTAGGCTTCTTCTCCACATTAACTAAATCCATTGCTAAGATGCTAACATTAAAAGTAAGTGTCTGCTCTGAGGATGTAATAGAGTTTACTATGAGGTGTCCTAAAGGAAAGATAGTCTGCTTGTTTAAATCTACATCAGAGATGTCTCCATAAGTAACTGTGTTGATATACTCATCTGCTATAAGTAAATCCTCTATAAGGTTTGTTATTAAATAGAAGCCTCTTGCTGCTTGATAACTCATTTGAACTTGCTTTTTATTTGTTTAGATTCCAACTCTGATTTTTCTTTTATGAATGACAATGCTAATAGTGCTTTATGTACGTTTAATTGAGTGATATTTTCATATCTTGTAACATCTCCTTGAGCGAGCGTGTAAATAGATTGATACCATCCCCACTTCCTGCTAAATTGAGATACTGCTGTAAAGCTGTCTCCTCCTTGTGTTCCAAATAGTTCATCATAATCATTGATAAGTCTATCCCTAAATGGTAAAAAAAAAGCACAGCACCTAGAGCAGCATCTAACGGCATATCTTTCATTACCCCAGTATCACTAGCATTGTACTCCTCAATAGAATATCTTTCTCCGTATTTAGTCTTAATAGGTCTGTATAGAACTCCCATAGCTTTGTCCATCATCTCCCAGTCTGACAAATAGTTGTCAAGATCTACATACTCCCCAAAAGATATATCTTCTAAGTTTGGCACAAACCCATACTCTACTCCATCTAAAAAGAATCTACGTCTAAGTGCAGGCTTTTCATTAAACATATCTGATAAGATACTACAGATGCCATTAACATCTGAGAGCTTGAGTTTCATAACATCTACTAAACTAATATTGCAAAAGATCTCTATCATCTTAGAGGATAGGAATCTCTCATCTTCTGACTCCTTCTGTATCTTTAAGAATTTCTGATACTGTCCTAGAGTAATCTCAGAAAGTTTATCAGGTACTGTAATATCTATCTTCATATCTATATAACGTATAAATCAAGTTTTTTTAAAAATAAAAAAAAAGAGCAACATTTCTGCTGCTCTCTTCCCCAATTAAACAAAAACAAAAATCAACCTATTCCCATCAAGCTATCTGCAAACTTACAAAGCAGTAGAAAGATGAAGGTCAGAATGAAAAAAGGTGTGGTTAAAAAAATGTAATCTTTCATAATACTTTAATTTATAATAAACTTGCTTCAAAGCAGGCATCGCTGCACCAGTAATCGCTATAATCGCTTATAGGTCTGCCACATTCGCAGCATTCTCTTTCGTAAACATCAGGAGGTGTTAGCTCTCTGTCAGGTGTCCAATCGTAGTTTTTCATAATACTTGTTTTTAATGTTACAGCTAATTTATAACTATTTTTTTAATTAACAAATAAAAATAACTTTTTTTTAGCTTACTGCATATTTTCCATAGTTAGGTCTTGAGAGGATGTTATATGTAGCATATCTTAGAGCATCAATGGTGTGGTCATTACCTTGCTGAGGCTTATTAAGCAGCTTTCCTGTACGATCTTCTTGCCACTTATAGTTACGCATCTCTCTTATTAGATTGTCGCTCTGTGGGTCTATAACTAGCTTGTATCTCTTTAGTAAGTCGATTCCTGCTCTAATACTATCTTGCCCTTTTATAGTAGGTCTAACCATATTACCCATTCTTCTAAGCTCTTCTATCAGTCTAGGCTCTGCTGAATCTATGTATATGTATTCCTCTAGGTTTTGCTCCTGTAGAAATCTATGGATGTCTGTTGTGGTCATCATTGTTCTATAGAGTAGCTCTTTGCAGTAGAGTGTGTAGTCTTTCTGATATACCTCAACTAAGCTGCTAGGATCTACAGAGTATCCTATATCCATACCATATCCTACTAGCTGTGCATCATCAGGTCGCTTGCCTTCTGTAAAGTTAAAGATAGTAGCTTTGCTTATCCCTCTAAGTCCTAGTCCATATATTTGCCAGTACTGCTCATCTGTTTCTTTTAGCCTTTCTATTTCTTCTACTAAGCTAGGATCTAAAAAAGGATTATCTGTGTAGTTAGTTATGTAGAAGTCGCAGTCCTCTCTAGTGAGTATCTTGTCATATATGAAGTGGAACTCATCTGATGGGTTAAAGTCTATTATTATCCTGCCCTCTGTTCTAAATACTAGCTGATTCCATTGCTCGTATGTTAGCTCGTTTGCTTCATTACAGAATAGCAAATCCCTTTTTCTACCTCTTACTTTCTGAGGAAAATCTAAAGAGATAAATTCTACTAGGTTTCCAAAGAGTTTATATTCTGAGTTTGTTTTGTTATGATATTGCTCTGAGTATATCTGATGCTTCTTTAGGATTTCTAAGAAGTCTCTCATTACTGTGGCTCTAAGAGCAGGAAAAGTGTTTCTACAGATTGTTATAGTCTTATCTGTGTTCTTGTCGCAATAGTCAAAGATAATCCAAAGCAAGATGTTATAGGTCTTGCCTGATCTTGTTCCTCCCTGATGTGCTACTATCTTTTTATCAGATTTTTGCAGAGAGTGAAAGACCTTATTAGTCCTTATCTTCAAATTTATTGACAATTTCTATTTCTATTTTATGTGGTGATCCATCAGCTCCTGTTATCTCCTGCCTTTCTACATAGCCTCTATATTTTCCTTTTGTTCTTAGGTAAAAGAGTATCTCATTTGTTTTGCCACTCTTTATGTTTTCTAATAGCTTGCTTTCTGCTAAGTCTATTAATCCCTCTTGTATCTCTTCTACTGCCTGTGCAAAGTCCTCATCACTATCCCTCCAGTTATAAAATGTTTTCCTTGCTATTCCTGCTGCCTTGCAAGAGTCCTGCACGTTGCCTAGATTGTTTGCAAATACCTCTAAAAACTTCTCTTTGTCTCTCATTTGTGTGTAATTTGTGTATTTTATCTAAAACATTCTTATTTGAGCTTGATGATCTTTAATTCTTTTTATAGCTGCTTCATAGTATTCCTTATCTAATTCGCAAGCTGTCAAATCATATCCTAGATTATGACAAGCTATTGCTATGCTTCCACTACCTAAATGGGTGTCTAATATCTTATCTCCTTCTTTTGCGTAATTAATAAGAAGCCACTCATAAAGTTTTACTGGTTTTTGTGTTGGATGTATTCTTTGTTCTTTGTTTTTCATATCGTGTTGAATCATTCCGTGCCAAGCAATTTCTACAAATTCTATCTTATTTAACCAAGATAACCAAGCTAACTCCCCTTGACTGTAAGTTGGCATAGTAACTTGCTTGTGCCAATATAACATACCGCCTTGCAGATTAAAAAAGTTCGCTCCCCATATAATTTGCTTTTTGCTTACTCTTTTTAACTCATTAAAATAATCATCTTTAGGTATAGATCCATCCCAATCTTGATTACCATAATCCTTGCTTAAACTTGCAGATTTTTTGCTTTGCATCTTTTTAACACTATTTTTTTTATCCGCATCAATACCATAAGGAGGATCAACAATAGCCAAGTCAAAGTACTTATCCTCGTACCTAGCCATTAATTCCATATTGTCCTCATTAGTTATCTTCATCTCTGTTCTTAATATCTTGCAAAAGTGCTTCTTCAAACATATCTCTAACTAAATTAGCTAAGCTGCTAACATCTTCAGGTAGCAAATAATCTACCTTGCTTTTGATGTAGTTTCTCTTTAGGTTTGTTGGGCTATCCTCTTTCTCATCTATAGTGATAGCGTCTAGCCATTTGTCTAGGCTCTTGTTGTATCTTCTATAAGTGTCAAAGGATTTTAAGCTGTGTAGTATTGTAGCGTGGTTTAATGGAGCTCCTCCTACTTTTATTTTTCTTGATATTGCATAGGGTCTTACTCCGTGATATTTTACTAAGATGTGAAACATAAGTGATCTTGCTTCTATAACATCTCTTTGTCTTGTTTTTCTTAGTATATCGAATCCTGCTAGCTTACTAATCTGCTTAGCTATTTTTGTTTCTAGTGTCATACTTTATACTCTGTTATAAATAATATCTACTAAGGCATCAAAATCCTCTCTTGAGTTGCAGTTTTTATCTTCATTATTTCTTAATGCTAGTTTTAATCTAGACTCTAATTTTAGAAAATCTATATCCTTGCCTTCTTTATATTTTCTTTTGAATGCCCACACTCTAAGTCCTTGCAATGTAAAAGCTCCCTTTTTATGATTCATTTTTAAGATGTAGCAAATTTGTGCTAGTTTATCACTAAACTCTCTGTCTTTAAATTGTAGCCTGCCTTCTTTAAAATCATTCTTATTAACTGCATATATGTCTATAAGAAGTCCACAAGGCAAGCCTGTCAATATCTCTTTGTACATATTATATAAATAAGAATAATTAGAAAAATACTTTAAATTAGTTTTGCCAAATTTATACCAAGACTCTAGATAGTTTTCATCATTCCAACTCTTTTGTATGTTATTGAGTTTAGCTACATCTCTTATGACTTGACTTTTGTTTGTGTATTCTTTTCTAACACAATTAATAAAAGGCTGTTTTGTTTTTAAAAAAGCAGATAAAAGATGCTGACCATCTATAACAGCATCACTTCTTCTATCAGGATATTTTAATTTTCCCACAACTGGCAGCCTTAAAATGCCACACGCTTTTACACTATCAAACATTGACTTAACGTGTCGTGGCTTAATTGTTCTATTAAATTCCAATAGATTGTCTTTTTTTAATAATTCTCTTACTTTCTCTCTTGAAAGTTTTTCAATATAGTTTTCCATAATACTTGTTCTAATATTGCCTACTCTTTAGCTTTTCGGCTTCCGCTATAAAATTCCTTCTAAATAATACTGATCTAAATCTACTCCTTGCAAAAAGAAAGTATCATATATCTTAATAGCTTCTGCTACCTTTTCTTTGCCTTTTAAGTAGAACTCCTCTGAGCAATGATATATGCCTATGTCTAAACTTTTTTTGTCAATAGCTATAAAAGTAAAAGCATCATAAGGCAAGTCAAAGAGTGTGCAGTAGAGATAGCATTGTACATCATAGGAGTACTTCTGAGCTGAGTACTTGAAGCTGCTCTTTAGGTCTGTGGTCGTTTTAAGATCTACTATTCTATTCTTACCTAGTACGTCTGCTTTGCCTCTAAATGGCATTCCCATTACCTCTCCTACTACTGGTACTTCAAACTCAGAATCTTGAATTAATTTTAAGGCTTTCTCATTTCTTAGGAAGGCATCAGCTAATCTCTCAGCATCTCTTTTCTCTTTCTTAGTAAATACCTTGCCGTGCTGTTCTAAAGCTACCTTATATGCCTTAGAGTTCTTACTCTCTACATCTATAAATACCTGAGAGTTGAATACATCAGGCTCTAGTATAGCTGTGTGAAATAACCATCCATCTCTTAGAGCTTGACTCTCAGCGTTGCCATACTTTGTTACATTGTAGTACGTCTTAGGACTTGTGAGCAATAGTTTCAAAGAAGAGCTACTAAGAGCTGCTTTTGATAAGTAACCATAGTAAAACTCATCTGACTGCATTTCTTTTAGCAAGTCCTCTTTATTCCATTGTGTTCCATCTAGTAATGTTATCATCTTACTCTTTATTATTTAATGCTACTGCTATTCCCATAACAAATCCAAAGATCCCAAAGGCTAGCATATATATTACACATCCCATTAGTCCTGTAGTTTTTCTTCACATCTTCTAGCTCTTTCAATAGCTCTGATCTTATCAGCTCGATATGTGGAGATAATCTCTAATAGGTCATCTCTTTCTCTCTTTAGCTTGAGATTGTAGAAAGCTATCTCATTCATAGCCTCTATCATAGAATTTAAGTCAGGATTTTTTTTAATCTTAGACCACTTTAAAAGGATAGAGGACACTAAGTTGAAGTTATTCATATACTTAATATCCTCAAGAGTTTCTAATTTTAGATAAGTAGTTTCCTTATCAGTTCTTGATTGTATCATAATGTTGTATTTTTTAACAAATATAAATAACTTACTCTAAAAAGCAAATTATTTCTCTCTAAAAGTTGTGTAGCAGACAGCAAGTCTTTGCTGCTCATCAGGATATTCAGCTCGCATAGTAGAGTTACTCATACATCTTTGTATGTAGTCTTTCTGCTGCTCTCCTGCTTTAGGCTTTGGAATTGGCATACCTTTCGTTTTTAAGTTTAGTTATCATCTTTTGACAGTAGCAAGCAAAGTCTAAGGCTTCTTCCTTAGCGTGTTGCAGCCACTCTTCTAAAGGCTCATTGCTATCATAGAGTGTAGTGCCATATTTTTGCACTCCTCTTCTGCTTCTCTGATCTAGCTCAAACTTTACTGCTTCTACTATAGGATCTTTCTCTATCATAAAAGCATCAGTAGTGTCTGTTATATAGCCTCCTGCTTCTAACATCTCAAAATACTTAGTAACTGTATCACTCATTGTTTAGGTTCATTATAGTTGCTTGACTCTCTTCTAACAAATATACTGCTTTTGTTGTTCTGCTCTTAGTCCATAGTGTAGTATCAGGGCAGTACATCTCTACTGGCTCAGGCATAGCTATCTCATTAAGCCAAAAAAGGTAATTAGCTTTAGGATCATTAACAAAGTATAGCTTAACCATATCTTCAGGCATATCCATTAGCTGATCGTATTTGTATTTTTCTAGCATCTTAGTGTCATAGTATGTAGTTCTAAACTTCATCTCTATTACACACTCATTGCCCTTAGGAGTTGCACCTACAGCATCGTAATGCTCATAGCCACCTCCACACCATTGCAGATCCCATCCATCAAAATTAAGAACTGCTATTACTGCTTTCTCCCACTTGTGTACATCAGATAGCCTCATAATACATATTCAGGTCAGCTATCCATCTTTTTACAGTCTTAGGATTACAAGTACAAGGCTTGTAGTACTGATGATTAAAGTATTTAGCGTGCAGCTCACAGATTAACTCGAACTCTGCATTTGTGATGCTATTTCTTTTTTTTTCTCTGAATTTCTCCCACTTCGGTAGATCTTGTGCTTCCATATTTTCTATCTATTTTAATCTTATTAAGTGCTTGCTTTCTGTCCTCACATCCACAGTCCTCTATGCCTACAGCTTCTGTAACTGTTTTAACTAGCCACTTGATTCCTGTGTACTTGAATATTGTTTCTAATAAATCTCCTAGTCTCATAATAATTTATCTATTAATATTTGTTTAACTTTTTTGTAAGTGTTGTACAAAGAGTAGTAACTGATGCCTGTATTTCTAGATAGCTCAGAGACACTCATCTCTCCATCTAACATCTCATAAACTTTTCTATCATACCAGTACAGCTCTTCTAAGGTTTGCATCACTTCTTTGTATATGTTTCTGTAACCAAATTCATCGGGCAGCCCTGCATTATATAAAATATCATTTTCATTGGGATTATAATTATGTAAAATATCATCATCCACAAAACTAACTCTTGACTCTTTTCTTTTTAAATCTAAGAATAGCGATCTAAGTATTTTATGTATATAGAAGTAGTTTACTGTATCATTGTATTTTATATCTAATCCTGCCTCTATCAGCCTGTGCAATTTCAAATACATCTCCTGCACTAAATCCTCAGCAGTATCAGGATTGCACCCAAAGGACTTAACAATGTCCACCCACGTTTCGTGTTTTCTATATGCTTCTAATAATACTTCCAAATTGTCAAGTGTATTCCAAAAAACAATAACATAACTGTGATCTGATGATAAAACTCATCCTCAGGCACATCTTCTTCATCAGGCTGCAAATTAGGATTATAGTAAAGCACTCCCAAGCTACACCCATAGATAGGTATAAATTGAATGTTTACTGCATAATCAAAAAAGAAAAATTCTATCATATTTTCCCAAGTGTTTTGTGTAACATATTTTCTCCTCTTAAAGTGAATCCTACATTGTTTTGCACAGACCTCATCATAATAGGACTATCTATAGAAGTGGGTCTTCCATTTGTATCTATGTCCTTTATCTTTCTAACGTGCATCATTGAATACATCCAGTCTTGACTGTGTTGGGTCATCCTATGAAAAACTACAAATGAATCACAACGGTTAATATGCTTGCCCCCTCCTTCAGCATCTGATCCCCACGGAGCTACAGGATGACCTGCATATTCGTGATTAGAAGGATGTAGCTTTCTTAGAGCTTCTGTAGCAGCGTGCATACATAGCATTATGGTTACATTATTTGTTTTACAAAATACTCTAAATGCTGATGATGCTTCATAGTCATAATCGTGCTTAGAAATACCCTTTAGCTCAGTCTTGTCTATCATTAGAGAGTTATAAGGATCTATCATAAATCCCTGATAATCCCACGCTTTTTTAATTTCTTGTGCCAAATTCAGCAGTTTCTTATAACTATATAACGTATTTGGATCAATAATTTTAAAATGATTGTCTATCCACTTAGCTTTTTCTTCAAATACATCTTGCTCAATTTTATTTATTGGTAGTCCAGTTAAGTATTCAGTTAACTTTCTAATAATAGTGTGAGCTTCATTTTCTGAGCTATATATCAGCCATCTTAAATTATGTTTAACAGAATATAGTAACATAATAAACAAAAGAGTTGTAGTCTTTCCTACGTTTGCGTGCCCTAAAATAATATTATATTGTCCTAAGGATAATTTAAAATACTCATCAAAGTCAGGTATTCCAAGCGTATAGGCTTGTCTTACTTCTCCTTTGCGGATTTTATTTAGCTTGTCAATTTGGTCTTGTATGTTTAATATCATAATACTAAGTTATATAAAAAAAAGTTAAACAAAAAAAAAGGAGGCTAAAAGCCTCCCTATCTTAGAATGGTAAATCTGCTTCCTGACGATCAGGAGAGTGATCCGCAGTAGTTACTTCTCTTTCTTTTTTCCAAGTGTTTATCTCAGCAAAGAGGCTTCCCTTAGAAGATTTCTTGATGTCTATGTTTAGCTTGCCATCATTCTGATCTGCTAAGTCTTTGTACTTAATTAGAGTCTCTGCAAATTCTTTAACTCTAAAAGATATTCTCATTGGTAGCCAGTCTTTGTCTGTTTCGTATGCAAACATTCCATCTGCAAAAAGTTTCTTGTTATCCATTGTAAACGTAATTTTCAAATATTCTTGCTGTTTCTATAATCTGCTCTTCATCCCAAGTTCCTGAACCTGAGAATAAATCTGTAGCTCTGTTTAGTGAGCTTTGTCTAATAATGTATTTCTGTACATCATCTTTAGGACTTGCTTGTGCTTGAGGCTGCTCATAAACTATTTTACCAGTCTGATGCTGCTCATTCTTTTCATAAGAGATAACATCTCCTACTTTCTTTTTAAACTCTCCTACCGCTAAAAAGCTAAGAGAGTCTCCGTTTGCGAAACTAACTTGATACTTGTTAAATGTTCGCTGTCCATTGTTCCACGTTCCTTTTGGCTCTACGTGAGTAATTTTACTTTGCATAATAATTGTTTTTAGATATTTCTAATTTTGCTTCTAGTTCCTCTATACGATTCTCTAGTGCTTCGATTCTAGCTACATAGAGTCTTAGCAAATCTTCAGTATAGGTCATCAGTTACTAATTTAAAGTTACCTCTTGACTCTAACTCTTCTTTGCAAGCTCTTCTGTAAGCTACAAGTAATTCAGGATTTTGTACAGCATCCCAAAGCTGTTCGTTTGTGTAGTATTTAATATTCATAATCTTGTTATTTATTCACAAATATAGATAATTAATTTTAATTGCAAAAAAAAGAGGCAGAATTTTTTAAACTCTAACCTCTTTCTAACAAGCATTATGATATAACTTGCAGCAAATATAAGCATTTCTAAGTACTTACAATAGTTTTTTTAATTCTTTTTGATAGTATTCTATCATCTCCTCTAGCTCATAGTTTGAGAATTTTACTGTCTCTTTGCTGAGCTGATACATCTCCTCTGCTTTCTCTGCTCCTAATCTTCTAGAAAACTCATAAGCTTGACCCTGTTGCATAACATTACAGCCATAGCACTGGGGTCGGCAATTATCCTCGTGCCATCTTGTTGCATAGTTTTTCCTGCTCATAAAGTGTCCATTTTGGATATTCTTTACCTCATACTCTCTATCACAAGTGAAGCACTTTACCATCCCTCTTTTGTTGGCATATTTGTTTCTTATATACTGAGAGAAGATCACATCTAACTTTTTTACTAGTTTGGATCTTACTGGCTTTTTAGCAGGTTTCTTTTGTTTCATTCTATCTCAGGAATATCTACGCTTAAAGCTCTGAGCAAAAATCCATCTACAGGAGATATATCTGCTATCATCCTGTAAATTCTTTTACTGGCTTTTTTTGTTTCTCTCATTTCGCTAAGAGTTGAGTCAATACCTCTCTCTGTGTACATCATACTATCTAACTCTAGCAAGGAATCTATTTTCCTTCTTGTGCTATAAGTTTTGTAGCTCATTATCTTAGCAGCTCTATCTAATACTTCAGAAGTTTTCATATCTTTTTCTTGCAAGTTACAATTTTTTTTTATTTTTTTTATATCTAGCTAAGAAGTAGCTACTAAGAGTAACTCTAAGAGTAGCTATTCTAAGAGTAACTCTATAGTATAACTAAATAACTAATAACTAGCTATCCTTAGAGTAGCTATGTTACTGTTACTAGCTATTCTAAGAGTAGCAGGGAATTTTAAGGTTTGTGATAAGAGAGTTAAATAGAGCCTCTCTAAGAGCTTATCTCTTGCTCAGTAATACTCAGACACCTTAAACAACTAAAAGTCGCTCTAAAGTGCCTTAAAATGCTTCTACGAGCTTATTTGTGATGCTTGTCTCCTAGTATTTTCTCAGCACCTCTTGATCCGAAGTAGCCTATGAAAACAATTTGAAGCAGCTCTTTTACTACTTCTAGCTCCTCTAGTTGCATAGACCATCCTACTATAAAAGCTACAGTAAGAAAAGCTAAAGTAAGAGGTCGCACATTTTGAGCAAGCCAACTGCTACTACGACTATCAGCCACCCATCTGCGAGTGATTCCATCTATCTCTGTTCTTTCTAATTCTAGTTTTTTTAAAGCTACATCCTTATCCTCTTGAGGCATATCTGAGCCACCTATGATAGCTTCTATAACCGATCCTACTGGAGTGTCCTCAGCTATCTTGCCTACCACTTGAGGTATCTTCTGAAGCAAGAATTTTCCTACTGCTGTATCCTTAAACTTCTTACTCATTTTTTATCTCATTGTATAGTAATTGTGCTAGAAGTATTTCGTGAGGATTATCTCTGCAAATATCCTCAGTAGCAATTCTATACTGTTCCATCTTTATTTTTTTGGCACTTGCACAGCTCATTAGTACAAGGCTTATTAGTATTAGCTTTTTCATAGCGTTTGTTGGTTTGTTGGAGGATAGCCTCCGTTAGTTTGTCAATGGATTCTTTAATCCCTTTTAGTTCGTTTCTAAGTCCGTTAGACTTAATTTTTATTTCAGCCATTAATATGTCCAAATAGCACTAGACTTCTCAGGATCATTATCAACGTGAATAAAAGTTTTAGCAACTCCTATTCTTGAAAATCCTGCCTCTATAAGTGCATTAATTATTATCCATCTTTGTGAGCCTGAGGTGCAGGCAATATCAGCAGCGTATCCTCTAAGATGCGAGCTGTTTGGTGATGCACTATAACCTCTATCTTGTAGGCTTTTGTTGTACTCAGCAGTTCTGTAACCACTTGTAATCTTGAATGGTACTCCTGCTTTATCTCTTGCTGTATCGAGCAACTCCAAAAAAGTAGCATCCATATTAACACCACTACCTTTATAATCAGGAGAGTCAAATTCTGAGAGCGAAAAGTATTTAAGATCATACATACTCCACAATTAAGCTAACTAAAATTAAGAATAGCATACCTACTAATCCTATTAAAAAATAATCATAAGCTGTACCACTTGCAGCTCTTTCTATAAACCAGTATTTAATTTTCTTAATCATCTTTTTTCTCTTTGAAGATACTCAATGTCTTTCATAAAAGCTCTCATCTCTAGCTCTAACTCTTTAACATCTGCCTCTAAAGATCTTTGTGCTTTCCAAGTGTACTCCTTTTGGTTGTAGTTTAGCTTAGATACTTCTTCTTCTAAAATAGCAATTCTGTTACTTAAAGTGTAGTAAGACCCGACAATAGAAGCAAACATAGCTGCTATAGTGATAATCTGAGTTATTGAGATAGAAAAGTCTGCTTTGCCATCTCCATTAATATCAATTCCGCTCATTTAAGTTTATGGTATATCTGGATTATTGTGTAAATTATAGCAAGTAACAAAGAAGCAGTCTGCAAGTAAGGATTGATAATACTTACACTACTTACAAGCAGAGCTGCTATGTTTAAGGCATATATCTTTAGATCATTCATCTTTTACTTCTTCATAAGAGCCATCCTCTAAATTGACTGAGATTTTTCCATACTTCTCCTCAAGCTCTTTTTTTGTTC
>Ga0208161_1001424_pt1 | contig 12714 bp, 11 predicted proteins | sample CB_VirMetaG_3_FD_184538 | JGI IMG/M metagenome (GOLD analysis project Ga0208161, IMG submission 184538) | Freshwater to marine saline gradient viral communities from Chesapeake Bay - CB_1508_1S Viral MetaG (SPAdes) (version 4) | ecosystem: Environmental > Aquatic > Marine > Coastal | place: USA... | reverse complement strand
ATTGGCTCGTGGCGGGTGGGCACAGATGTCCCAGGCCGACTATGGCCGGGTTGGAAACCAGCTTCGCTTCCAGTATGAGCGGCTTGCCAAGTTCGCACAGCAGATTGAGCGCGGGCTTCCATTCGATGGTAGGTTCATTCGCCGCACACAGCTGTATGCGCAGAGCGGTCGTGTTTCATACACGGCTGCCCTGCGCCAGGAAATGGCATTGCGTGGCTACACCGAGGAGCAGAGTGTGTTGGCTGCTGCTGACCACTGTTCCGAGTGCGTTGCCGAGGCAGATAAGGGTTGGGTAAAAATCGGCACACTAATCAACATCGGCGAACGCATTTGCAAAAGCAACTGCCGATGCCACTTAGAATTTAGAGAGGGATAATGGCTACTTACGGATACAAGCGGGAGGATGGCACCTACTTTGAAGTCGAGCAGTCCATGAAGGACTATGTGGCACTCAAGGAATGCCCCGAGACTGGGCAGCCATGCCACCGGGTATTTGAGGCCCCCACGATTGAGTTCTTGGGTGCAGGATGGCCGGGATACGAGTACAGCGACAAGTACACGACGCTTGGAGAAGACAAGAATGGCAACCTTGTAGTTAAGTCTTAACTATTTTTTCAAATTTCATTGCGCCGTACTTAGCCTTCTCAGTATCTTCATAGAAATTGGTTTACCCGCATGGGCCAGCCTTACCGGAAGGGCAAAAGATGCGGTGATGCTTTCCGAGTAACGCGCTACCGATGGCGCATAAACAAGTAATCGTGATGTCAGAAGGTTATTTCGTCAAAGACGGCGACACATACTTGCCGCTGTCTGAGGACAAAGTTGTTCTTTCTAAAACTGAACTTGACACTACCTACGTTCCAAAGGATCGTTTTGGGCAGTCCATCCAAGATGAGATCCAGCGACGGTTCTCCAATCATGTGCATAAGGACAAGGCACACGAGGACGAGACAGTCATCGCCAGGGTGCTTGAATCGCACGGCGGCAAGAGCGTAGATCAAGACAAGCTGAGAGCGCAGTGGGAATCAGCCCACCTGAAGCCATTGGGTGAAAAGCTCACTCAGGCGGAGGAACGCGCACAGCGTCTTGAGGAGCGAGTAAAGTTCCGTGAGCTTGGCCCCGTGCTTGAGGAAGCAGGGTTTGACAAATCGTTTGTCACCCGCCCCGAACCCGGCAAGCCATCCCCTGCGGAAGTTTACTTCGGCGACAAGTTCGGTCTTGACGACAATGGCTCTTTGACTGTTAATGGAACATCAACTTCCCCACAAGCCTTTGCAGCAGAGCTGGCATCGCATGATGCCTACAAAGTATATCTGAAGCATGAGGCCCGTAATACCAGTTCGGCAGGACGGCCAAGCCAAGATAAAGGCGGCTTTTCTGCTGACACCTTGACTCAGGGTAGCATGACCACCCAGGAGCAAGCTGACTACATTATGAAGTACGGGTATTATACGCCTAAGGGCGGTGGGGTACCGTTTAAGAACCTCCCCAAATAATAGAAAACAATGGCTATCGGAAAAGCATCTGACTTCGTTGTACGCAACGAACTCTTCCAGACCCTGTTCACGGAAACGCTGGCACAGAACGTGGCTATCCTCAACCAGGATGGCAATGGCGTTATCCGCCTCGTAACCAACGACCGCGAAGGCGACTACGACAAAACTCGCTTCTTCGACCGTCCTTCGGGCGGCGTATCGCGTCGTGACACCACCGACACCTCGACCTCGCTGACGCCTTCGGCTCTGACGCAGGACGAAGTAATCGGCGTAAAACTCAACCGCAAATACGGTCCTTACCAGCAGACCCGCGATGCGTTCAAAAAGATCGGCGGTACGCCCGAAGATCTGACGATGATCCTCGCTCCGAACATGGCAGAAGAAGCCATGAAAGGTATGGTCAACGACGCTGTTGCTGCCCTCGTTGCTGCGCTCCGCAACAACGCTGGTGTTGTCTACGACTACGCCGCCACGGGTTCCAACAAAACGATTGACCACACGGCCCTGATCCGTGGTCGCGCCCTCTTCGGAGACGCCTTCGGTCGCGTCAAAGGCTGGGGTATGAACGGTGCCGCCTTCCACAAACTGGTTGAAGCACAGCTCTCCGTTGCCTCCGGCAATGTTGGCGACTTCGCAGTTTACGAAGGACAGGCTGGTACGCTCGGCCTCCCGGCTTTCGTATCGGATGCTCCGGCTTTCGCTACGTCGGGAACGCCCGGTGAATACCACATCCTCGGCCTCGTTCCGAACGCTGCCGTCCTGACGGTATCGGAAGCTCCGTACATGGCTACGGACGAAACGATCCTGAAGGAGAACATCCTCTACGCCTTCCAGGGCGAGTACGCCTTCAACCTGGAGCTGAAAGGCTACAAGTGGGATGTTGCCAACGGTGGTGCCAACCCGTCTGATGCAGCACTCGCAACTGGTTCCAACTGGGACAAAGTTGTTGCTAACGACAAGGACACCGCTGGTATCGTCATCGACGTAGACCAGTCCTAATCCAATGGTGACGGAGCGGGGGGCCTTCGGGCCTCCCGCACCTGATCCTTAAACTGTACTGACATGGGTTCTTGGGCCGACCTTACTCTTGCTGATGCTACGCTGAAGGGCATTGCTCCCGTTGACATGGTTGATGGGAACTTTGGCATTTTTGACACCGACATCAACGAGACGAATCGGCTCAACGAAGCCAAGCAGTACATTGAGATGCGTATCGTTGCCAACGACGCTCTTTTCGCGGAACGTGCTGACGGCCCGCAGGAGATCATGGACGCAGCGATTGACATCAACAAGACGTACATCGACAACCTGATCCAGCGAATGATCGGGTACAAGTATGTACAGGCATTCTACGAGACAGAGGCGATGGGCGGCAACAGCCTGTTCCTCACTCGCGCTGAGATGATGGAGTTTCGCTTCAACGAGACGTTCAATGCTCTGATGCGTGTCCTGATGCGCGACCCCGACTTCTTTGACCAACTGGACAGCACTACCGACGAGGACTTGGCTTCCTTTGAGGGTCCACGCAACTGGGTGGGCTAATGGCTAACACCCAGATTGGCAACAAGGCTTTGGGCGAGATGGCAAGCATTGCCACATCAATCAAACCAGCCATTGAGGGAGTTGGAAGGCACTTTGTTAGTGTTATCCAGAACAGGCTCAGGAGTGGGCAGGGTGCAAGCCTCGGGTGGACCGGAGGGGCCACTTACTACAACGAGGAGTACGCCAAACGCAAAAAGGCTGGCTCACAGACCCCGGTGTATTTGGTTGACACGGGTGCTATGGTCAACAGTATCCAAGTTCTATCTGGTGGCGGCGTAAGGTCTGCGCCAGAGGGCCGTGGATCAAAGCTACGCGGAGCATCTGGCCAGTTTATTCGCGCCGAGGATGCCAATGTGAGCATCGGGCTGCCAGAGCAGTTTCATGGTGCCGACCTTGCAAGAATCCATACATCTGGAAAATATGGGAGGAAATCCCAATACAAGCCCCGCCCGTTTATGGGCCTTACGGTGCAGGAAGCAGATGAGGTAGCAAGGATGGTATCAAGGCAGCTCTATCAGGCTGGTGGCACAGAGGAGATAATTACCTTAAATCTGAAGTTTGGCTAATGGCCTACCACAGCACACAGGAAGTATTGGACGCCATCCACGGCCAAGTAGAAAAGACACTTGGCGATGCCGTAGATGCTGTTGTGCAGTTTCATGGCACCCTGGACCAGGCCATTGATTACCACTTTGCACAAAGTGCTGGTACAAACATTCATACCGTCGTTGTGATTGGCATTGCAGACGGCAATGCTGGTGTTGTGACGGGTTCTGGGATTCCCCTGTACATGGAAGAGCTTGTTGACATCCACGTTGTTTCTCGTGGGCGCAGGGGCGACTACAAGGGAATGTCCAGCCGACTTATTGAGATTGCTGATGCCCTGACATTTGATCTGTTTGATCAGGACAACAAGCATCAGGATGTGTTGGATCGCGTAGCGGCACACAACTTTGTGTCACGCCGTGCAAGACCGACCAACGACCCGAACGCTATGGCGTTCTTAGTTACATGGAATATCAAGCCCCGGAGGGCAGACTAATGAAGGTCAAAATTCCGCACTTTATGATCGTTGAAGGGGTCCGCCTTAAGGCGGGGACGGAGTACACCGTTGACAAATCCCTCAGCCTTCCGGTGGATAAATTCGGCAGACGGATCAGCAAAACAACATACGACAAGCACTTCAAGCCCGCCCCTGCGCCAAAGGCTAAAACCGAGGCGGAACAGAAGGAAGAAAAACCCCCCGTAAACGAGGAATAAAAAATGGCGAGTACATTTCAAGCAGGAGCGGGCGAGATCACTCAGATCGTTATTGCGGATGGAACCAGCACGGCCACCATTCCGGCAGAAATGATTGATGGATATAGCCTTGCGACAGAAAAAGATAGCTTTGATGCAGCTATCGGTCATTCCGTAGATCGCGGATCGATGACCAAGACGCTGACATTCAATGCGTTCAAGGTTGACCAGTTTGATGAGCTTAATGCCATCATGGTTGCCAAGGCCGACACCCAAGCGACTGTAACATATATCGGCGGAAATACGCAAATTCTCAATGAGGGTCGTATTCGCGTTACGCCAATCCTGCACAGCGTCAGCGATGTTGAGCGGGTATATGTTGCGGCTGGTGGCGCGTCCAACGATGACGTTCTTAACGGTGGTGCAAGTGGAACGTGGACTGACGTTGGTGTAACGATTGACGTTCCAACTCTATCATTTTCATTCCCATTTGACGGCACGGATGGCAACGGTCGTCCGTACTTCTCAAGCTGTGGATTTGAGCTTGAGTTCATGCTTCCCGCGGACTACTACAGCACGTTCACGGAAGGCGAAACCAAGCGCGTAGCATTTGCGCTTCCGCATTCCGGCTTTGAGGTGTTCACGGGTCGCGTCTACAAGAACTTCGCAGACGAAGATGCTTCCATGCCACGGGCAATCCGAATTGTTCTGCGTGGCGTTGCAAGCAACTGGGGCGATCTGATTACGTTCACCAACGGAGCGTCAAGCAGCTCAACTGATGAGCAGATTGATGGTACTGCTGATGCATTGAGCATCCCAGAAAACTACCTTCACGGATTTGCCGTTGAGTTTGTGGCATCTGGATACGATGAGGCAGACGTAAGCAGTTTGGTAACTGAATAAAACAAATAAAGAGGGATCATGGCTAAGATTGACATCAATACAGTCATTAACGGGGAATACGAAGTAGCAGTGGGGAACGAATACGAGGTGGCTCCGGGCAAATGGGGCCGCCTCCTTCCCCCTACTGCCGAACTTCAGAATCGGGTGTTCAAGATGGCCGAAGAAGAAGGCATTACCGACCTCAAGGTATGCCGCGAAGTATTGGCTGGGCTGCCCGACTTCTCAGACGACAAGGCGATCACCGGGATGGCGAGTAAGGTGGTGCAGGATTTTTTTACGTTAGTGCTGAAGATCGTGGAGAAGCTGAGTCCAGGCTCAACCTCATCCGAGGCTTCAGCGACCCCAAAAGCCGAGTCGTAGAGGCGGGTTGGTCCCGCAAGTTCATGCGCGAGATTGACGCATGGACCATTATATGCCTTGAGCTGGCCTCTGACGACCCCGTAAGGTCAAAGGCCATCAAGGAGCATTGCACGTACACGGAAATTGCCGTGGCTTGGCAAAACAATCGCCGCAAGACTGAGGGCGTCGGCTACAAAATAAAGGATAAATAGTGGCAGAGCAGCAGAACATCCTTATTAAGATCCTTGCCGATGTAGCTGGGGCAAATGCCTCATTTGGGAAGCTGCAAAAGACGCTGGCAGATTTGTCTGGCGGCACGATTGCCCTCAGTAAGAACTTCAACGCTTTTCAGCAGGGCGTAAGTGGTTCTATCGGAGCGCAAAAAGCAGCCGAGCAGGTATCGAAGCAGTACCTGCAAACAATGCGCGAAAGGCTGAATATCAGCCGAGCAGAGGTGGCTGGAATAAAGGCCATCACAGAGATGCACAGGGCAGAGGCTGCTGCCATCAATGCTAAACTTGCGTTACAGAAGGCGGAGTTGGCCGGTGACAGCGTTCTTCTGAAGGAGATGCAGCAGGAGTTGCAACTCAGGAGGCTTGCCGTTCAGGAGATTGAGCTGGAGAACAGGGAGCGACGCGCCCTTAATGCCACAAAGCGTCAAAATGTGACTGCTACGAATCAGGTCACAGGGGCTGTTCAGCAGAATACGGGTGCAATGGGTTCCGCATCCTTTGCGGTATTATCCCTTGGTCAGGCATTTCAGGATTCTGCCCAATTTGGGATGGGCTTCGCCCAAGGGCTTCGCGCTGTTAACAACAACATTCAGCAGACATTCACAGCCATTGCCCTCGGAAGTGTGCAGATGGGCGGGTTCAATAACCTCGTAAAGGCAATGGGCAAATCATTGCTCGGCCCCGGTGGTTTAATCCTTGGCTTTTCTGCACTTTCTGCCGCCGTTGAGTTCTTTGCTACAAGGGCACAAAAAGCCTCAGCAGAAGCGAAGAACCTAAAAAGTGCTACGGAGGAACTGCTAAAAATATCAAGCAGCCCAGAAGGCATTGAGGTCAATCTTGACAAGCTAACAGATCTTGCCAACGCGCAAAAAAACTATGTTGACATGCTTCAGCAGCAGGTTGAGGGCGATAGGCAGTCATATGAGTTCAATAAACAAGCATTTCCAGAGATAGCAAGGTTTTATTCTGATAGAATAAATGCAACAAATAAGCAGATAGAATCAGAAAAAGAGCGGCTTGTTCTACTTGAGGAAATGAGAGATAAGGAGGAGGCATTATTTGCCGCCTCACAAAGACTTAACGTAGAGATAGCTCCAGGTGGCCCAGACCTTGGCCCAATACAGGACCTTGGAGAAGGCGATCTTGGAGAAAGACTTGAAACCATAAAGGATTTAATTCGGGATGCGGCGCGGGTTTCTGTTGAGGCAATAAGGCAGATGTCCATTGATCTTGAGGACAAGAATCTCGCGGATATTATTCTTCCCGAACCAGATGCACTTGATTTGGGCGAAAGGCTTGACACCATTGGTGATCAGGTTGCGGCAACGGCAGAGCGAATGCGAACCCTGTCTCTGGAGACAGAGGATGCAATCCTTAATTTCACCCTTCCAGAGGGCGAGCTGGATCTTGGCAAGGCCCTTGAGACAGAGGCCGATATGGTTGAGGAAGCCCTTGACAGGATGAACAAGGCATTTCAAAATACCGTGAGAAATGGTATTACTGATATGATTGTTGGCCTTGGTGAACTTGCTTCTGGCGAAGGAAATGTTGCACAGAAGCTGTTACTCCCCATTGCGGATATGGCTATTCAGCTTGGCAAGATTGCCATTGGCACAGGGATAGCTCTTGAGGGAATCAAAAATGCCTTTAGAAACCTACATCCAGCAGCAGCAATCGCAGCTGGCGTTGCCCTTGTTGCACTTGGATCTGCTGTTAAGTCAAGAATAAAGGCAGCAGGAAAAAACGGATCTTCTGCATCATCAGGGGCATCGGCATCAAGGCCAAACTTTACAATGCCAAACCCGCTGACAAGTCCGGCATCATTCAGCTCACAAGGCATGTTCCCGGCGACAAGCAATGCGCCGTCGTTCAGTGGTAGGCTTGTTGCAAGTGGCCGCGACCTTGTGGCTGTTGTATCAGCAGAAACAACGGCTCGTCAGGAGATGGGCTTTACTCGTAATCTTGTGATCGGGGGATAGATGGCATTAGTAGCCGCATATAAGAATCCTGGCAACTACTTCGTTTCTGAGGGTGGCAATCGCTACAAGTGGGAGATCCTTGAGGAGGGGGGCACCTTTGTCTCTACGCTTGAAGCGGCTGGTCGTGACTTTATCCAGACATCATGGAGTATGTCTGACAATGATGAGTACAGCCCATTCCTGATTAGTGAGACAACGATCTCACTATACGACAATGCCAATGGAGAACTATACAGCGATATGGTGTCGCTGCTATCCTCCAATCAGGAGGACAAGTATATCCTTCGGATTACGCTTGTTCGGGAGAAGGATGCCGCCAGCGATGTTAACACGGTCAAGTGGATCGGCTACATCAAGCGAGGTCAAGTCAGCAAGGATGAGGATGGCAATGCAGTAATCAATTTGTCTGCAACGGACGGCATTGATATGCTGAACCGAAAAACCTTTTCATCTACGGCAACGTCCATTCTTGGTGAGTACGAGCAGCTATATACGGGTCGCGTTACATACACATCTGCAATGGCTACGGCTCTTGATAAGATGGGGCTGGACCTTGACCTATATATCACATCGTCGCACTATCCGCGAGTCAGCGGCAGCCAGCTCTTGGCGAGTGACAACCCGTGGGATAATGTGTATGTTGACAGGGAAGGATATAGGCAGCGGGCAAGGAACGATGGGGAGTCTGATCGTCCTATAAAATCCATTGATGTGGTAAGGGACATCCTCATTACATGGGGCTGCATCATGTTCCAATGGGAGGGGGCATGGCACATTTTGCAGGTGAACAAGCGTGGAGACAATTCTATTCGCAGGTGGCACTACGACTATCAAGGATTAGCGCAGTCACCAGCGTATGAGGATGTTACTGCTCATGTTATCACACCGGGAACAGAATCGGTAGAGCGCACTCGCGGCACATTGTCTCAGCTCCCGCAGTATGATGCCGTTCGGGTAAACTTTCAGCATGGCGAATACAAGTTCATGCCTAACCCCGGATTTGACATTGAGTCCAATCAGTTTTTTGACTATGACCCTGCTGGATGGACCATTGTTGGCCCTGCTGGTGGTCGCTATGAGAACAATGGTAATGGGGATGGGCAATTTATATCAACCGTTATAAGGGCAATAGCTGGCGATGGGACCCTGCCGACAACAACAACAGGAAGCGGCACCGGGTCTGTTGAGGAGTTTGTACAGGACTACTGCGATGCATCTACTGGCACGAGTGATCTTAATACGATTAAGATCATTGCTACGTCAACCACAAACCCAAGCGGAACACTTACATCTGCCGCAATTAGTGCATATGACGGAAACTTCCTGCCCGCTGGCACAACAATCTTCCTTCGCGACGCAACGCAGTATTTTACCACTACGCTGACATCGCGCCTTGCTCCTGGTGATACGACTGTATTCTTTGCTCCTACCGCTGGAGTAACCTTGTTGCAGGATATACGAACCAAGAAGGGCGGGTATGCTTATTCCGTATCCCGTGTAGAGGTTGCACAGGATCAGCGCATTTCATTTTCTCTTTCCTTTCTGCCAACAGCAAATGGCGATAATGTTGTTGCAAGGTTCCTAAATTTTGGCAACTCTGGTGGCACAGTATATGCACAGGTAAAGCTAACTGGTTCATCGTCCACATACTACTTAAAAAAAGCGTCCTATGGTGTATATGAGTGGTCAACATCACTTGAATGGATAGCATTCAGAATTACGGATGGGGACACGCACAGCATATCTGGGTTTGTATTTGACAAGACCCCGGTTGGCGGCACAATCACAACGACCATTGGTCCGGCTATATGGAATGCACTATCAGTGGTTGGAAGTGCTGTTGGATACCCAGTAGATGAGGTTCGCTGGGACAATGTTGATGTCAAGCCGATTCTTGCTGGCAACAATCCAAACGCAGATTCCACCAGCACGGTTACATACGATTCTACGCAGACCACAGAGGTGGCGAGGATTCGTGACCAAGGCGTATTCGTGGGGGACTCGCCGTACAATCCATCTCAGTTCGGCATGTCGCTGGACTCAGACGGCCTTGTGGGTACCTCTGATTGGGAGGAGGCACCGATTACTGGTGCGGAAAGCAATGTGTCGCACGAAGCCCTTCTTGGCAAGGCCATGCTCCGCTCCATGCGTTCACCAAGGGAGACCCATGCTGCAACATACTTTGGCCTTGAGTCAAGCGGTGTACCCATCCTTGCAAGCCCTTGGCACGTTCTGTCTCGCGGTGGAAGCGAGTATGCCCCAATGGATGTGTCTCTGTCATGGAACAGGGACACAAGTGATGGCACATGGTATAAGGTAACCGAGTCAGGATACTTTGATACGAGCAACATCATCAAGAATGGAGCTGGCTTTACTGGATCACGCGGTGGCGTAGGAGAATCCACAGCATCATTTTTCAATAACATTGGAAATGCCTTATTTGCTGATGGCTCTACGGCAATCACGCGAACTACGGCAACGATTAGTGCTGGCACGGTAACGTCCATATCTGTTGAGTCCATTACAGAACCGATCTTTAAGGATGGCGACCTAATTGCCATTATGGGGCCAGACCTGTCGTTTGTACAGGCCCGGATCTCTGCCGATCAGGATGCCCTTGCTACAACACTGTCCATTGAGGACAAGGACAGCCCCGGTACTGGTGTTTCGTTTGCCGAAGATATGCCAGCCCCTGCTGGTGTCTACTTCCTTGAGCAGGAGCTTCTGACGCTTGCCCGTCTTGGTGAGCAGGGCTTTGCCGTAACTGTCCTTGGCGAAAACCTCGGCACCATCAATGAGACAAAGGCTGGCACATATACATCACTTGCGGTTACAAACTGGGGCATCAGCGTAAAGACTGGGGCCGAAGTATACATTGAGCAAAGCGATGACACGCTTGTAAAGGTTACACTTTCCGCAGATGCGCCAAAGGGGTCAACAAGTATTTCATTTGCATCCGCAAGCATAGATGTGACCGCTGGCGATAGGGTAAAGCCAGCAGGTGCCGTTAACCGTGCTGACTTCCAGGTAACAGCTGATGCCATTACATCATACCTGGGCAACCCCGGCGAAGTCATTGCTACGCTTTCTGCCGACTCCACATGGGACGGCACGAGGACGACGCTGCCATGCTCTGCGACCTCAGCGGCACTCAAGGCCAATGATCCCATCCTGATCTACACGCAGCTTGGTCGTGTTGTGAAGGGCATTGTGAATGCAGATACCGCGCAGGGGGCAACGTCCATTGTGCTGACTGCTGGTACGGGCAACCTGACTACATTTGCCAAGAGCGGCGACAAGGTAGCCCCAGGGTCCATTACGGGCCTCCGCATTGACATGAGCGGCATTGAGGTGCGGGCTGATGAGTTTCGGTCCAACAATTATTCTGCTGGTTCTGCTGGATGGCTTATTCAGGGCGATGGATCTGCCGAGTTCAATACCATAACGATTCGCGGAAGCGGCATAACGAATACGGGAGACATCCAGCGGGCAACCCTTCCGCCAAATACAAGGTCTGATGGCAGCAGCACCCTTGTAGTGGGCGATATGTGGATTGACACCGATGACGGTGATCGTCCTTATGTGTGGAATGGCAGTGGGTGGGATAAGACGACAACGCAGATCAATGGTGCCGAGATAACAACGGGCACTATCAATGCAGCAAGAATAAGCATCGGCTCTGCCACGCAGTTTGCTAATGGATACAATCCGCTAACAAAGACCGAAACGCAGAGGGCTGGATCTGCCCCTACAACAAGATCTGATGGAAGTGCATTACAGGTTGGTGACGTATGGATTGACACCTCAAATGGGGACAAGCCGTATACATACAATGGAGCCAACTTTATTGCTGCATATACTCAAATTGATGGCGGAAGCATCACTACTGGTACAGTAAACGCCGCACGGCTTAACATTACTGGTACTTCTATATTCTCCAATGGAAATACCCTTGCAGAAAACATTAATGCAGGGACTACGACTATTGACGGAGATAGCATCACCACCGGGACCATTACTGCCACGCAGATTGACGCTGGCACTATCACAGGCAACAACATTAGCTCGGCAACGACTATTACTGCCGGGGCCGGAAACAATGTTGGTGTTCTTGATGGGGCAGATCCAACGTACAGGATCTACGCTGGAAATGCTACGGCAGCAAGTGCCCCATTCCGAGTAACGCAAACGGGTGCATTGACGGCTACCGGCGCAACAATCAGCGGCGCAATAACAGCCACATCTGGAAGCCTTAGCAGCCTTGATATTTCTGGTGCCCTTACAATAGGGTCTGGCGGATCTATTACTGATGGTACAAATTATGAAATTACCACAGACGGCCTTGATTTTTTGATACCTTTAAGCCCAAGTGCAGTTACTCAGATCAGATGGCTGGATACACTTGGATCAACAAGCGCGGGTTTTGATGTGACTATCGGGGCATATTGGGCCAGCGTTGTTACTGGGGTTGTTGCCGTTGAATCAGCATCAATTCGGCTTGACACGAGTGCATTTAGCGCATCATCAGCGGATAAAGGCATATTTGTTGACGGCAGTAAGGTTTGGCACGCTGGCAACGACGGTGCAGGCTCAGGTCTTGACGCTGACCTTTTGGACGGCAACCATGCCAGCGCATTTCTAACCTCTTCATCCAGCATTTCTGACTCTCAACTTTCAGACAACATAGCAAAGCTTTCTTCAATTGGACTTGGAACTGTTACACCAGACACTAAAATCAAAATCGACATAGGCGGCGCTTCTTACTATATAGCAGCAGAGGAGGCGCCATAAACTAAATTTTCACATTTCATTGCGCCGTGTTTAGTCGGTGCATTACATTAAAAGATCATGGCACAGAAGCGAGTTACAGTTATCGGCCCTCTTGTCCAGCGTACCAACCAGGGTATCACGCTGACGAAGAATAGTGCTTTTACGCAAACATCTACCGATGGCAATGCTATTACGGCCTACCTCTATGATGAG
>Ga0208161_1001423_pt1 | contig 12725 bp, 10 predicted proteins | sample CB_VirMetaG_3_FD_184538 | JGI IMG/M metagenome (GOLD analysis project Ga0208161, IMG submission 184538) | Freshwater to marine saline gradient viral communities from Chesapeake Bay - CB_1508_1S Viral MetaG (SPAdes) (version 4) | ecosystem: Environmental > Aquatic > Marine > Coastal | place: USA... | reverse complement strand
ATCTAAGAAGTCTTGATAATCACCAACTTCCTCCTCGTGTGCATCTAAGAAGTACGGTAAATCATTCCAAGCATCCGTCCCGTTTCCGATCTTCATCCTGTTACGACTGCTATCCAATTCAAGGCCTATTTCCCCTTCTAAAAGTACAGGGTTGGTGGACGTCCAGTTACTGGGGGTATCCCTTCTAAGTTGTATTCTTTTACTAAATGTAGCCATTTGTTATGCTCCTCCTCCTTCGTAAACATCTAAGTTATCACTAGCAGTTGCTCCTAAAGCGTCAATCTGTGGGTCACTCAACGGTGCGTCACCACCACTTAACCCGATGATGTCAGGGTCAGCTAAAATGGAATCTGTCACTGCTTTAGCAGCCGTTGCCGTAGTTACCGCTTCCGTCGCACTTCCCGCAGCAACCGCACCAAGTGTATTGTATTGAGCGATCAATGGACTCGGTCTAACAACACGAGGTCTTCTGTACGGTCTAGCCATGTGTTAGCACTTCCACCTACGCAAAGCTAAAGCCTTACGGGTTGGACGACCTTTACTATCTTTCATCGGTCCTTTGACGCCAGACATCCTAGCACAGAAGGAACGCTTACGTGGACCCCCGCCGGGCTGAGGAGCTTTAAGTTTAGAACCTGTAGCTCTGTTGTACTTAGCTCTTCCCTTTGCAGTGAGTCCGCCCTTCTTGCTTTTCTCACCTCTGCCTATCGACAGTGATACGCCTTTACGCTTTTTTGCCACGGCTTTTCAGAGTAACACCACGACGTTTCAACGCTACGATGTCAGCTTGTGTTATCTTCTTTTTATCGCCAGCAACAGCAGCTAAGCGTTTTTGTTTTAAGCTGTATTGTGAGTACGGCATTACTACTTCTTCTTAAACCCACGCTTCATATTAGCGTAAGCCTTTGGTGTAATCGTTGACTTCTTTTTACTGCGACTGATGCCGAGTTTCTTTCTTCTATTAATGTTTGCGTATAATCCTTGTTTCATCTCTGTACTAATACCTCCATCATACGATCTAATTTAGTGTGAACTTCTTTAAGTGCTTCTTCTACCTTTGCGATCCGTGCTTCAACAGCTCTATCTCTTTCCCGCTGTGCAGCTAACTCCACCTCTATCTTAGTCATTCTTTTCTCACCGAGATCAAGACGTTCAATAACACGTTTGATAATCCACCCGATCACGCCAAGAGCGACGACAAGAGCGGTGTTAAGAAAACCAGAGATAGATTCGATCATTACATGTTACCCTACTAAAACAACTCTAATGTGAGAAAATTGTCCAGATCCAGTACCCCAAGCAACAGCAGAAATTAAACCGCTACTGGTAATTTCGTAAGCAGAAGTTGCTAATTGAGCTGTAATCGTTGTGTTTGTTATATCTGTAATACTTATACCTCTAGGTACTTGTATATTATTATTAGTAACTGTTTCATGCAACTGTTGCTGTCTATTTGTACCGGTTCCGTCTTCCGCTACATACACTGAGAAGACAGCACCTAAAGCAGCATTGCCTAAGTCGTGGTCTAAAATCATAGTAGCTCCATTACCTACGCTTACTGGGGTGGCTTGGTCATCTTGGTTGATCCACCCACTATCCCACTTAGAAACCGCACTACTACCATTACTTGCAGCTGTAATCCGTCCTTGTTGGTCTACTGTAATGTCAGCATTCGTATAAGAACCAGCGGTAACGGCAGTGTCAGCTAACTGATCTGGACCTACGCCATCATTTGCAATACTAAGTGTACCACTTGTAGTAATAGGACCGCCTGTCAGTCCCGTACCACTGCCTACTGAAGTTACTGTACCTGTGCCTCCTGATACTTCACTAAGCTTCGCTAAACGAATACCACCAGCAGTTGTCCCGTCGTGTACTCTAAGAGTGTCGTTTGTTGTATCTACTGTTACTTCACCTTCGGCCCCAGTAAAGCTACTGTGCTCGGTGTCTGTACCTCTTCTAAGTTGTACTGATATATTTGGCATGATGATATTATACGATTGATCCGAAGTCTAGCGTAAGTGCAAGCTTTGCGGAAGTTACAGCCTCATCGGCTAATTGCGTGGTATCTACTCCACCGTTTGCGATACTTAATGTAGCGTCTCCAGAAGTAGCTCCTCCACTCAGTCCGGTGCTGGCGATAACAGCAGTGATGTCTCCGCTTCCTCCGCTAACAAGTGTACCACCTGCGGTCGATCCGTCGTGTACATAAAGTTTCTTTTGATCTGTTGTGTAGATTAACTCTCCAGCTGCTCCAGTAAAGCTACTGTTTTGAGAGTCTGTTCCTCTGCGAATTTGTACTGCAATACTCATAATGTGTTATACTATTTGTCCGTAAGAATAAGAAGCCGATACAGGATCAGTAGCTACACTTCCCCAATCATACTCCGTTGGAATGTCTGTTGCTACTTTATACCCCCGTTCAATAACAAGGATTTCTGAAAGATTAGGTGGTGGTGTATCGAACTGTATCTCATCTGCTCCACCTGCTATTGTGTAGTCGTCTGGGTCTTGTACGATTCCGTTTATGGTTACCAATACAGCAGAAGAAGCTACACCGTTTGTGGTGAAAGAAAGAGAGAATGTATCAGTCGTACCGTTCCCTGTGAATTTATTAAAGTCTGGAGTAAGCCCAACACCCGTAGCAATAGCAGAAGCAATACCGTCTACATAAGCTTTCGTCGTAGCGTCTGCTAAAGCAGTAGGAGTACCTACATTTGTAATACGTTTGTTCTTAGCATCCCACTGTGTACCGCCTTGTTCTAACTGCAACGACGCATCATTTAACTCACTGATCTCTTCAGCAAGATAACGATTGTGTAGGTACGCTCTGTCTAACTCCGATTCCGTTAATACAGAACCATTTACAAAGTCTACGAGGTTATCTCCGGGTTGACTCTTTCTGCGTACTCGGACGATTTGTCCAGCTGTTGCTTCTGTAGTAAGTACAATCTTTTTAGTCGGAGAAGTTTCAATAGTGTAGTCAGCTGTTGGACCTAATGTTTTAACAACACCATTAATCTCGACTGTTACGTGTTCGTCTTCTAAGTAATCAAAGTTAAACAGAAAGTCGGTCTGTGAAGCTGTCGCTGTATAGTCTACGTAGGTGTTAGCCATGATGTTAAGTGTATATTATTAATTATTGAGTGAGAAGAGCAAGTATTATTGCTTAGGTAATGATATGTCTACAATATCATCAGAAGCTGTGGTTCTTCGGTTAGGCTCTAAAAGCTTTCCAGTGATAACATCAAACCAAGCCTCGCCTTGTGCGTTTTGATATTTTCTAATTTTTCTATCTTTACGAATTTCAATCCAAGCTCTGTCTCTGTATTGTTTTATTTTTTCTCTGACTAGTTTAGCTTTTGTATCTTCAATGCCACTTACTTCAAAGTTAGGTGCTTTCTTGTATCGCTGAGTCTTTATTAAAGTTTCTAGAGATCGTCTAAGAGTTTTACCTCCAAGCGTTACTTTAGACATTTTATCCATCCACTCATCGTATAAAGATAGCTTAGTCTTAGGGTTCTTAAACTCTCTTGTATCTATCTTTTCTTTTTCTGTTTTATTAAAGCTATAACGACCTCCTACGTCTTCTCTTATAGAAGCTAACTCTGTCATTAACTTATCACGCTTATCTTCTGCAAAATAAACTGGACTAAGAACACCCCAAGCACCTTCTCGTTGCCACTGTCTCTCAACTTTTTCTCCTAATAAATTACGTGCGTATAAACCCGGAAACACTCCAGCAGCTCGTTCTAATAACTTATCCTTGAAACTGTTAGCTCTGGTTTGAAACTCTTGATTAACTTGATTTAGGTCTCGTAATAAAGAAGGCGAAAACGAAGACAAGAAATCTACAGCAGCTGATTCCATTGCGTAGTTACCGGGCTTATAATCTAACAAGCTAAACACAGATTTTAAACCTCTAAGGAAATACTTATCTGAGAAGTTCGTAACAAAGGAAGCGTGTAAAACATTATACCACTCTTGGTCGTCTGGTGTAAGTTCTTCCCCGGATAGCATCAGATAGTGAATCAAATCAGCGTGGACAGACATCATAGTAGAAAATGGTTCAAATCTGCTGTAATCTATTTTGTAACCTCCTATGTATAATGTATTTGGTCTCCACCCAGCTTCTCTTAACCTAGCTCTTTGATCGTCACTTAAATGTGCTCCACTGCCTGTAATGTTTCCAGTTGCTATTCCAGTCATAATACCAGCACCCAATACCGTACTTGATATACCATTTGCTGCAGCCTCTGCTTGTTCTTCCGCTTTCTTAAGAGTTAATTCGTTTCTTTGTTCAAATAAAACTTCATTAGCATCCTCTATCTTTTTTATTTCCTCTTTAGGAATAACATCAGATTTTAAAGCTTCTGTATTTTTTAATATAGTTTGTTCAACTTCTTTTAGTTTTTTAGCTGAACGAGTACTACCCAATGTAGCTTTAGCCCAATTATAATGAGCTAACACTGGTAAATTATCAACTGTCCATTGAGCAATAGCCGTAGGTGTTTTAATAAAAGGAACCAATAATCTAGAAACTATTTTTATAGGATCACGATAAGCATCTTCGCTTGATCTGCTCCACCTAGAAAAGTCTCTAGCTAATCTAGATATTACTTTATCTGCATACTCTTGTTGATACACCATTGCAAAACCTAATTCAGAAGCTTCATGAAACTCTTCATTCTGTGCCCAAGTCAAAACATCACCATCTCTTTTTAAAGCTTCGCTCATTCTCTTTTTAGCAAACTGATCAAGTGCTTTACCTTCCAATCCTTTAAGTAATCCTTCTTGCATAGCTTCTGAACGCAAAGCCCTCATAGTACCCATAAATACAAAAGGTTGATCGAAAAGTCCCATCACTCTAAAACTGACAGAAAACAATGGGTCTAGCATTTTACCGACAGCTGTTGTAGGTTCTCCTTCTACTGTTTCTTCTAAAAACTTCCTGAGTAGTCCTCGGTTTCTGTCGCTGTCTACCCCGTACTTATTAACCATTCTTTGTAGTTGGTCTTTGTTTTTAAAGTTTAATTTGAGTGGACCTTTCTTTAAGGCTTCTGTTTCTTGTTTAGCTGTCTTTTGAATTAAATCTTCTTCGTGTCTTCTAAAAGCTTTAGCGTTAAAAGCTCCGTGTCCGTTTTGTTTCCAAGTGGCTTTTAATATGGTTAACATATCCCCCCAGTTATTGAAGTACTCACTAGTTGCCTTTAGTTCTTGCAAAGCTAGTTTCATCGCACTTACTTCTGGACCGTATACAGCGTCGCCTTGTGCTTGCCTAATCTTTATTTCGTTGTACTTCTTGAGCATCTGTTTAAATGGTAGATACCCCATATTAAACGAAGCGGATAAAAATCCTACAGTCCAAGTTCTAATACTAGCAAGCATAGCGTTTAACCTAAACTTCTCACCAGTTCTTAATAATAACTCAAATGTGCCCATTTCCTCCATACCGAAAGCATCCATCTTGCTTAATGATTTTAAGAACTGAACAACAAATTCGTTATATGCAGCGGCTTCTTCTTCTTTTAATTTGTCAGTTAATACTTTCCTAGCTGCTCGTGCTTGGTCTTTTAATCGTTTAATATCAGCAGGTACAGTCTGGGCTTTCTTAGCAGATGCACCTAAGTACTCTCTGATCTCGGCTATAGATTTATCGGCCATTTCCTCAAGCTCTTCTATAGTATGTTTTAACGCATATTTTTGATATATCTCTTTTGATATAAAGTTTCCTAATATACGTTCACGCATAGCTGATATACTATTCGCCAGCTCTACACGTATCATATCTACAAGCACTTGTTTCTCGTTCGGGCTTAAGTTAGTAATTCTTTTTGATATATCAGTTATTACATCCTCAACTAATTCTTTTTCCGTGCCTCCTTTAACTGCTTGTTTTATTTTAGCAGTCAAGTCTTCTACTTCTTCGGATAAAACTTTCTGTATCATTTTATCACGCTGTGGCATAGATTCTAAAAACCGTTTACCAAATGCACCCTCTTTAAGTTCGTTTAAAATCCTTGTAGCTTCTGCGGCTTTTTGTGGGTCTAAGTTTTTAGCTTCACTTATGTCTTTAATTAAAACATCAATAGACTCTTTATATTTCTCTGGGTTATTAAGTATATCTTGTAAGTTATCTAATGTTTGATTTACCTTCTTAACGATTGGTTTACTAACTTGTACAGCATCTGTGAGGTTTTTAGTAAGCCTCTGAGAAAACATATCTAACGCTGCTTTATTAGTGCCTTTATTTAAACGTAATGTTTTTAATACTTGGTTGGATATTCTTTCTTTGTATTTCCCCCATATTGTATCAATCGCATCGTCTACAGTGAGTCCGAACTCTTTATCGATTATCGATCTAAGGTCGCCTGTATTGGCTAACTCGTCAGCGTTGCTCAGTTCTTTCTTTAAGGCTTTTAGTATATTATCGTTTGTTAGCTCTCCGCTTTTTATTCCATCTATTAAACTTAATAACCTATCTATTGATTCGAATTGTTTTTGAACAGCAGGTTTATATTTAATAGGTTTCCTAAAGTTCATCTTAGAATTACCTTTAAAACTAACAAGAAGCTTACCAGATAAATTACCAGCCTTAGCTCGTAAATCTATCATCTTTCTGTACTTGATTAAGTCTTCTTCTAAGTTAAGTACGTCTCCTTTTATACCTTCAAATTGTCCTCGTAAATCTTTCGTTATACCTTTTTCAAGGTCTACATCAAACTCCGATAACCGCTCAACCAATCCATTTATTTTAGGATTCATTGTTTTATCTAGTTCTACATTTAATCGAACTAATCGGTTTACTTGATCTGGTAGGTCTTGTCCTTTATTTATGTAATCTTCAATTTGATCTTCTGCAAACTTCGGTACACCTCTAGCTTCTCTACCTGTCGGCATACCCTCAACACCCACTCCTCTTTGAGTAGGTAGTTTCATCTCAGCGATCTCACCAACGCGACTAACGATGTTATCAGCTAAGTCTGTGCTTACTCCTTTACCAAAGAAACTTTTAACAGTGTCAACGATCTTTTCCCACATTGTCATCTTTGGAGTGTACTGAATACCCTTTAATGCTCTTTGTAGTTGTGGGTCAGAGAAGGCCATAGACATAAACTCCATTGGGTTCTTAATCCAATATAAGTCAGGCTGTCCTTCTGTTGTTACAAGCTTTCCTTTAGCGGCAATCTCATCACGCATACCGTCTGCCTTTTTAAACATACGGAACATCTCTGCGATTGGTTTAGGTAAGTCTTTTTGTTTTAATACGTTGTCAATAAAAGCAGCTCTACCAGCTACATCTTCTATTGCAATACTACCAAACGCATTTCTATCGTAATGCTTAACTACATTGTCAACCGTTACAGCGTGTGTAGATTCGTGTAGTAAATTGTATACTGGGTTATTTTTTACTGAGGAGTCTTGAGCATCTAATACTATACGTCTTCCTTCTGAGTCGTAAAACGATCCTCTTATTTTTGAAGCAACTTCAGGTATATTACTAGCAAAAGACCTTTCTTCAATTCTAGCGTCTATACCAGTCTCATCTCCTAACGCTAACAGCTTCTTAACAATGGGACTATATTCACCTAAGTTACCATTTGTTCTGTCGCTTAGGTCTTGTAGAGCTTCCCGTGCAGTCATCGGTTTCCCGGTCTGCATTCTTTGTGATACTTGCTCAACTAATGTTTTATCGTAGAAATCCTTCTTTAACGCTGGGTTTATCTGTCCGTAAGTAGCATCTAAATCCGCAACCGCTTTAGGAGCGAATGCAACATCTGCTGCGATAACTCTTTCTGGGTCGTTAATATCGACCATAACAGTACGCTTACTACCACTAGGTAACTCGTAAGTTTTAACTATACCTGTACTAGTAGTTTGCTCATTTATTAACTTACCACCAGCCTCAAGCGTTTCCAACTCTTCCCTTGATAACCTCGGAGCAACTTCTGCTACGTCTTCTAAATCTATTTCATCCCAGTTAACGGTACTAAGATCAACCTCTGGAATATCTTCAGGGTCTCCACCTACTTCACGAAACAACGCATCAAACTCTCTGCCTTCTCTTATAGCTTCCAACCGACGTTCATCGTCTACCGTAATACGATCCACCCTATCATCTATGGGTCGTATCGCCGTGAGTATTTCTTCTTTTAAAGCAGCTTCTTCATCTAAACTTTCTTTTAATTGTTTAAGTGCAGCCGTTGCGTCCCCTTTACCAACCGAAGCCCTTTTAACAGCTCTTAAAGCCTTAGCACGCCTAAAGTACATTTCTATAAATTTGGTGGTAGGTTTTGCTCCTTTTATAGCACCAAATACAGCTAAGTTAAAACCAGCACCTATAGCTGCCCCTTCGATTGTGTTTGTTAATCTTTTATAAAGAGCTTCTTCTGCTTCTACATCATCAACATCTGTTGTTAGAAAATCAGCTACTGCACCTTTGAGTGCACCCTCTCCAGCTATTCTACCAACCGTTAAAGCTTTCCTACCTTTTTCTGTCTTACCGATTAATTTAATAACATCATCTGCTTTAGAAGAAATCTTAGTAGTTGTTGAAAATGTTTTAAGTACTGACTTAACCACGCCTCCCGGTCCTGCAAAAGCCGTAATCCAACTCCCCATCTCAGCCGCTATTTCTTCAACGGCGTTCTCAGGTTTACCTAACCACTCTTCTTCCCAATTAACTCGTTCGGTTATCGGGGTAACTCCTAAAGCGTTTGTAAAATCGTTAGCTGTATTAACTAAATCTTCAGCTGATCTTACACCTGCTCTAGCTACAGCTCTACCAGCCGTACCTACATCCGCTTGTTTAATATCTTGTAAATTTAATAACGTCCTTACTGCGGGTACTGCTACCCATTTAGTAAACTGAGACCAGTAAGAATCTTCGGGTTCATCTTCAGGTACATCAGGAGTAGGAGGCGGTGGTATCTCAGCAACAGTTGTCGGTTGTAACCACTCAGGTTGTTCCTCTTCAGGCATTGAAGGTTTTAACCAATCAGGAAGCTCTTCTTCTACAGCCATCTTATCTGTTTTTGTTTCTAAGTATTTTCTCTTGTTCTTCCTTAAAAAACTTTAAGTGCTCTTCTTTAGATATACCGAACTTTGTATTGTATAAGTTGAACATAGGGAAGTCTTCTATATCCAAACTGGCGGGTGATTCATTATAGATTTTTAATTCTTTGTAAACTTGAGTTACATCCTCTATCAACATCTCCGCACTTTCGTACATAGGTGTGTATCTAAAATCTAAGTCCACAGCCATATCAGGTAAAATTTCTCTAGGATGTCTGAAACCATAGAACTCTCTGATAGTTTGTAAACCTTCTTTTAACGTGCTGCTGTCTTTATATTCTTCTTTTAATAACTCCCGCTCGACAAGTTCCGCCTTTTCAAACGCTTGTAATCTACCTTCTAATGTTGTTGGAAGTTCAGAGGCTAATAATTCGTACTTCCCTATTTTCTTCGGGAATTGTTTAGTGAAATCTGTAAGCCAACTAGTTAATACATCTTCTATGTTTTCCTGTGCTTCCTCTAGCTCCGGTATAGTTGGAAGCTCATATACTTCTCCTAATTTTACCGAGTCCTTTATTGTCTTCAACCTCCCTTTGAACCATTGATGTTCAACTTTCTTATAATCCCTCCACTTCTCAGTTATATTAGATATAACTTCTGGGATTTGTTTTACAATCTTATCGTTCCTTTCTGGGTCTTCCTTTAAAGATGTTTGCAACTTTCTTAACTCAGCCATGTATTTATCTTGAAAAAGGGCAAGACCTGTATCTTGATATTGCTTTATAGTATCAGTTGACTCGCCTTCAAATACGTCCATCTCCACTATATTTTTCAAAGCGTTCTCAAACCCTCTTTCGTAGTTCTTGTAAGTTTCTGTTTTCTCAAACCACAGATTTGATTTAGCTTCTCGACTAAGAGCGATAGCATCAGCTTTCACTCTAGGGTCTGTTATCTTTTTACTAGCAAGTAATTCGTTAATATTGGTTTCTGGATTCAAAGCTAACTCAGCCTCTACTTCTTCTAAAGCTCCTTGCATCTCAGCTCTAGACATAACAGCATTTGATTTAGCTACTAAGTCTATTGTGAAACGCTGTATCGAACCAGTCGCTGCGTTCCAAGCTTCTTTATCTTTATCGTTATCTCTGTACTTTAAACCTTCTAAACTTAACGCGTTTACGTCTTGGCTTTGCATTAACTGCTGTGCCCTAGTTCTTGCGTATGTCTCATCCCACCCAGCGTCCAGTAAAAACTCTACGACTGAATCTAATTGCATCTGGCTTATCTGTTCTCTTCTTTCTGGGTTTTTGTCGTTTGAAAAACCACCCATAACAGCAGAAGCAGCTGGCATATATAAGTTAGTTATTTCTCGACTGCGATCCCCAGCATCTCTCTTACTAGCTTCTTGAGCAGCTTGTATTCTATCCCTTAAAGGGGTGAATTGCCTAACCGCTTCCTTAGAACCGAACACTGGTTTACCGTTTATCCGTATAGTTTTTATAGAGTCCAACACTTTCTCAGCGTCGTCGTATCTATCTAAGGCATGTAACTGACCAACTACGCCAGCGTATCCATCTATTAATAATTTGTTTCTTGTTATCTTATCTATACCAGACTCAGTAAATAGTTCTTCATAATTAAGAGCGATGTCTGCTAATATAGATGTATCAAAACCTTTATCACGAGTAGCTGCTGTTAAATTCACAGCCAACTCATCTTGTAATCCTTGTTGTATTACTTGTTGTTTTTGTTCCTCGTATTGAAGAGCTAATTTGTTTTTATACGGAGTAGTAACATAATCCCACAAAGCCTTACCAGCCGTACTGTTTGCTACGCCCTCTCCTACTTGGCTTACTAAACTATTCCATTCTTCTTGAAAGGTCTCGTCAACGCCTTGCAGAAAAGTAGCTCTATCCTTATAAGTCTCGGCGTTTACTAAGTCTGCTTCTTTAGCCTGTAGACTAGGCAGCATCGTGTTATTGATGTGTCGTTTAAGCAACGCATCTCTGTATGCTCTGTCTCTGTTGGTTGTAGCTAATGGACTGAAGCCATCTACATCTTTCTGTTTCTTTAACTCAGCTATAACATTCTGTTCTTCTACTAACTTAGCTTGTTCAATACCGATCTGTTCTTGTTGCTTCTGTAAACCACCGTAGCTCTTTGCTACACCCATGAATGCGTTTATTGAATCAGCTAAATCTAATGCTTTACTTCTAGGCACAGGAACAGCAGCAGCACGACGTTGTCCTACTGGGTATTGACCTAAACCGCCAACTGTTGGTTGTATGCTGGGGACTTCTCTTGTCATGTTAGTTTCTTAATTTCTAATCCAGTCCTGTAGCCTTGTAAACCGCCACTTGCAATGCCTAATACATCCTGTATACCGAATCCACGTGGACGCACTGGTTCTGCTATGGGTTGGTCTATACTGATTAAACGTTGTTGTGAAGCTAATGCCATATCCTCTAACGCTAAAGTTTTACCCGCCGCTATTAATCCACGCTGTCTTTGTAACGGTTCTAACTCTGCTCCTAAATCAGCTAAGTAATCGTTTTGTACTTGTAAAACAGACATACCGGAAACTCCTCTATCTTTAGCTTGCTCTAAACCTATAGCTTCTGCTTTAGATAATCTTCTTTCCCTTTCTTGTCTACCGATAGCTTCCAACTGCTGTGCTTGTTGTAAACGCTCGCCTGTCATCTGACGTTGTGCACGTGTACGTTCCGCTGCCGCTGCTTGTGCTTGATAACGACGTTGCATCTCATTCTGTTGCAACTGTGCTTGATACTGCATCCGGGCTTGTTGTCTAGCACCTATAGCCTGTGCACCAGCTGATGCTGCTCCTAAAGCTAAACCCGCTAATTCAATGCTACACATGTTACTTCCTCTCTAATATAAATGACAGATAGCCTTCGTACTGACAATCGCTAAACTCTGCACCTAACCACTCCAACCATTTAATACTCAACTTGTTACTACGCATCACATAGTTCGTCAGATAATCAAAGCCGTCTAACAGTTCCTCCATTCGTTCCTTGGAGTGTTTCAAAAAGAACTTCTTAATCCTTGGTAATCTTCTAGTACCTAATAACCAAGCACTTCCGATATTAGTACCTTCGATAGGAGCTACACCAAAAGAACAGTATAAGTTATTCATCTCATCCTTTACACTGTAACACTTTGTACTACAAGCGTAAGACATAATAACAGCGTCTCGTGGGTGGTGCATAAGTCCGAGTATCTCTAACATGTCATCCTCCCGTAAGTCTTCGTACAGATCAACTGCATCCATATCGGGTTGTGCTTCATCTATCCTAAGCTCCATATCTTTTACTGCGTGATATAACCATCGATTCAAACTCTGCAGCTAATAGCTTAACTGGTAAAGCAGAATCGGTAACAACTTCTATCTTAGCTTCGTTAGGTTGGCACTGAATAGGAAAGCGGAAGTGACCGTCCTGTGGGGTAAAAGCATTAAGTGTTAAGTTAGCACCGAGGCTGTCAGGATTGAATGCGTAGCTATACTTATCTCTGTACTTCGGAGTTACTTCAACAGTGAAGTGTCCGGTATCTGCGTAGTTTATACTACCGTTACGAATCGTTTGGAATGTGTAATCAGATGCACTTCTTCCGCCACGCTCTGTTGGTTGCTTCAATGATTGATCGGAGAACCTGTACAACATATTGTACGATAGACCTAATACAAAGTATTG
>Ga0208161_1001422_pt1 | contig 12730 bp, 9 predicted proteins | sample CB_VirMetaG_3_FD_184538 | JGI IMG/M metagenome (GOLD analysis project Ga0208161, IMG submission 184538) | Freshwater to marine saline gradient viral communities from Chesapeake Bay - CB_1508_1S Viral MetaG (SPAdes) (version 4) | ecosystem: Environmental > Aquatic > Marine > Coastal | place: USA... | reverse complement strand
CTGTATATGATAGTGTACCAAGAAATGCAACAACTACATCTAGTAAAGAAACTTCTTCTAATAAAGAAGTTGTTACTGGTCCTTTAACTAAACCTAGTGATACTGATATATCTTCTAATAGAATGTCATGGGCTAGAGAAGCAGAAAAGAAAGCTCGTAAAATGATGGGAGGTAAAGACTAATGGCAGCAGATAAAATGAAACCAACAAAAAAACCTACACCTACAATGGGACCAATAGGAACACCACCTCCTATACCAGAATCATCTATGCCTAGTCAAGCTACTATAGATGCTAACTCTACTAAAGGTAGAATGGGTGAGGGTAAACCTCCATCACCTGCTGTTATAATTAGCAAAGCAGCTAAAGCAGGTGCAAAGTTATATGATAGTGTTAAAGATGTTGTAGTTAACTCTATGGCTAAAACTATTGAAGTTAAAGAATCAAATAAAGAAAGAGTACAAACGATTAAACAACCTAAACCAGGTGCTAATCCTTCAGAAATATTAAGAAAGAAAAAATAATGGAAGCTAAAGTAATAAGATCTTACAAAGGTAAGGGAGTTAAAGAAATACAAGCATATATAGAACCAGGTACATCTCACTATAAAATTAAATATGAAGGTGGTGGAGAAGTTCCTGCAGAACTTTCTGGTGTATACACATCTCTTGGTGTAGTAGATCAAACTGTTCTTAACTTTATTAACTCAGAAAAACCTACATCTAAAAAGAAAGAAGTAACCGAAGAACCTGTTTCTAACAAAGAGGACTAGATGGCTAAGAAAGCTGAAAAGACTTTTAACTCCTTTGTTAAAGGTTTAGTTACTGAGGCTAGTGAACTAACTTTTCCTGAAGGAGCCCTAGTTGATGGGGAAAACTTTGTACTTAAACGAGATGGCTCGTTAGAAAGACGTTTAGGTATTGATTATGAAAATCTTTATACTAAAGTTAGTACAGGTTTATCTACTCAACAAATAGAAAAAGGTCGTTCAGCATTCTATAGATGGAACTCACCATCAGGTGATAGTAGTCTTAGCATTGGTGTTATTAGAATCTATAATCGTTTTTGGTTTGTAGATTTATTAACATCTAATCCTAGTACTAATCTTCTTAACAATGAAAATTATATAGAAATCTCTGGACTAACAACTAGTGATGTTCAGTTTGCTAACCTTAATAACCAATTAATTATTGTATCACAAGATTTAGAATTTCCTGCTACATTTATTTATAATGCAGATACTAAAAAGATTTCTTTAGGTACTATTAAAATTAAAATAAGAGATTTGTTTGGTGTTCATGATGGTTATGATGCAGATGTAAGACCTGATTATGCAGGTAGTGGTACTATGAAAGAGTGGGTAGCAGATAGTTCTAACTATCAAAAAGGTGATGAGATTTACTATGGTAGTAATGTATATAAAATTACATTTGCTACTCAAGGTAAAGCTACTGTAACTCGAAGTGCAGGTATTAATGGTACTGTATCTACTTCATTTGCAAACCCTCGTATGAGTGCAGCAGCTCCTTCACATACATCAGGTTCAGTTTATAATGGTAACTTTGAATTAACTTATGTAAGAGCAATATCTTCTACTAATATGTCAGAAGAACATCGTTATAATTTACGTAATCAAGGTTGGAATAAAAATATTGAAGTAGTAGGTGGTGGTGATGCTATTGATAAAACAGCTACTGTTCTTGGTGTATTTCCATCTAATTCTGATGTCTACTCTTTAGGTAAAAACTCTAATCCTAGTTCAGGTGATTATGAAAAATATGATCCTAATATTCTTAAAAAGAACTCACAATCTAAATACCAAGTAGCTAAAGGTTCTTTTATTATAGATGCTTTTAGTAGAGGACAATCTAGACTAGATGTAGTAAATGATGGTAAAATTCAAAACTTACCTACAGATAAAGAAACAGGTAGATTTACCACAGTAGCTGCTTATGCTCAACGATTATTTTACTCAGGAGTTAAATCAGATATAACTGATCCTGATGTTAGATCTCCTAACTATAATAACTATATCTTTTTTACACGAGTAGTTAGATCTCAAGAAGACTTTGAAAAATGTTATCAAGAAGCAGATCCTACAGATCCAGGTATTAATGACTTAGTAGCATCAGATGGAGGTACTATACAAATACCTGAAGTAAGTCGTATTGTTAAGATTGTAGCAGCTCAATCATCATTACTAGTATTCTGTCAGAATGGTGTATGGGAAGTATATGGTGATACTGGTGGATTTTATGCTAATAACTTCCAAGTATCTAAAATCTCTACTAATGGTGTTATGGATCAAAACGCTATTGTACAAGTAGGTGGTAACTTTTTATATTGGTCTAACGCAGGTATATTCTCACTAACATCAGATAGTGCATCAGGTCGATTTGCTCCTGAAAACATATCACTTAAAACTATACAAAAACTATATTTAGATATTCCTTTTTTAGGTAAGAAACATGCTAGAGGTTTTTATGATGAAAAAGAAAACAGAGTTAGATTCTTATATAATGATTCTGCTAGTTACTCAGAAACAAATTATGTAAATAAATATAACAAAGAACTTGTATATGATCTTACATTACAAGCATTTTCTTTATTTACTATAGGTGAATTAGCATCTAATTCTCCTTATATATCAGATTACATAGAAATACCTAACTTTATATCTAGTGAAGAAGCTACTAATGTTCTTGTAGGAACAGATGAAGTATTAGTTACATCAACAGATGAAGTTATTGTTAATGTGGATATAGAAGCAGATCGTAACTCTCAGTTTTCTTATTTAACTTTAATAGGAACTAGTTGGACTATTAGTAAAGCTAACAATACTACGTTTAAAGATTGGGTGACTGAAAATGGTACAGGAGTTAATTACTCTAGTTATTTAGTAACAGGATATGAATACTTTGGAGATATACAAAAACGTAAACAAGTACCATATATACAGTTTTATTTTGAAAGAACAGAAGATGGATTTAGTATAGTAAACGGTAGTGTAGTATTAGATAATCAATCATCATGTAAAGTACAAGCACAGTGGAACTGGGCAGATAGTGCTAATAGTGGTAAATGGGGTACAGAATTCCAAGCTTATAAACTATTACGTAACTATATACCTACGAGTGCTTCAGATAGTTTTGATTATGGTGATAAAATTATTATAACAAAAAATAAACTAAGAGGTTCAGGTAAAGTTTTAAGTTTAAAAATACAATCAGAAGAAGGAAAAGATATGAAGTTACAAGGATGGGCTATGCCTATAACTTTATCAGATGTAGCTTAATGATTAAATTATACGAAGAGCCAGACAATGGCTTTGTAGGTATACATTACGATAAGGATTTACAAGGATATGTTATGCACATGGACTGTAAAGACTGGGGTGTTGATACTTACAAAAGATATTTAAAGGTGTGGCATGAAGCAATCATACCATCACTAAAACATTTAGGTATTAATACTATTTATGGATTGTGTGAAACACCTAAAGCAGTTAAATTTAATATGATGTTTGGTGTAATGCCAACAGGTTTAGAAGTAACAACAACAGACGGAATGAAACAAGTATTAACTAAAGGAGTATTTTAATGGGAAAGGCTGTTAAGAAAATTGCTACTGTAGCTGCGTTTGCAGCAGCAGCTTGGTATGGAGGTGGAGCTATAGCTACTACTTTAAAAGGAGGATCTGCTTTAGGAAGTTTTGGTTATATGGGTTCTAAAATTGGAACTTCTGCTTTAGGATCAAGTCTTTTTGGATCAGGTCTTATATCTAAAGTAGGTTTAGGATTACAACTTACTAGTTATTTATCTCAAAGAAAGTATGCATCTGCTCAAGCTAGTGCTACTAAACAAGCTGCAGATGAACAAAGACGAATAAATGAAATGCAAGAAAAAGTAAGATTAGTTAATGAACGTAGACAACGTTTAGATATTGTTAGACAACAACGTATACAACAAGGTAATATGGAAGCAGGTACTGCTAGGGCAGGTTTAGGTATGCAAGGTACATCAGGATTTATAGGTGCCACAGGATCTATACAAACACAAGCTACTGCTAACTTAGAAGCTATTAACATGGCATCAGGAGCTTCTACAGCAATAGGACAAGCAAGTCAAAGAGCCGCAGATTATACTACTGCAGCTAATTTAGCTTCTGGTAAACAAACTATGTATTCTGACTTAGGTACATTAGGTCAAAGTATATTTAAACAAAGTGAAGAAATATCTAATCTTTTTAAATTTGAAGTTTAGTAAAATATGGAAAATCAAATACAGAATAATCTAACTATAGATCAAAACTTGGTGGTTCCATTATATGAACCAACAGAATCAATAGAAGAAAATCAAAGAGTAGTTAAAGATAATGATGCATTCTATGCAACAGCTTTAACACCTTCTGAAGATCCTATTGAAATGTATGATAATCTTTTAGATGAGATTTATTCTATAGGAGATTCTCAAGTAATACAAGCTTTAAGATCTGACTATATACAAAGTAAAAACTTAGAACAAGCAGGGTATGTTGAAACTCTTATTGCTGATCCTGTATTAGATAAAAATACTAAACGTAAACTACTATCTAACTCTTTAAATTATAATAGAGATAGAGGTACATTACGTTCAGCATACTTAGATGCTATGTCTATGCAAGAAATGGCTGATCAAGATTATTCTGATCAAGAAGTAGAGCATATGACTTTAAGATTACATGCATTAAAAACAGAAGAAGACTTTAATGCTATGCTTAAAGATGTTACTGGTATGATTAGAGGTGATGTAGCATTACCTAATCTTTCTCAACAAGAAATGGATCAATTAAAAGATCCTAAGTTCTTAGAAAATTTCTTAGAAAATGTATGGGATCCTGTAATTGCAGAGCCTGCTGCTCTTATTCAAACTCTTGTTATAGGTTTACTACCCTATATTGCAGAAATTGTAGGCACTGGTGCTTCATGGGGATATAAATCTTTAACTGAAGAAGAGAAAGTTAATGTTACTAAGCAACGAGAAATAGCTAGAAAAGTTGTAGCTAAACATGGTGGTGATTGGTTAATAGAAACTTATCAAGACTTTATAGGTTTCTTTGGTATTGAAAAAGAAGACTTAGAACAAGCTTATATTACTAAAGGTTTTACTAAACTTGATGAAGGTTTAACATGGGTAGCTAAAAAAATTACACCAGATGATGTAGATAAATCTAAAATTTTTCTTGAGTTATTAACAGCTGCTGCTATTCCTGCACTTAAAAAAGGATCTAAACTATCTAAAGATACTTACTTACGTATTACTGATCCTAATGCTTATCAAATAGTTAAAATGTTAGAAACAGATCCTAAGCTTTCTAAAGTAGCACAACCATTTACAGATGATCCCAAGGTTAGAACAGTAGAAGATTTAGGTTTTAACATACCTAAAGACTCACCATTAGATCAAACAATAGCTTCTAATAAATCTGCAACTAAAGGTTTAATAGAATCTTATATGACTGATCCTTCTACTAGAGCAATTAAAGCTACTAAGTATGAACTATCAGATTTTATAGCTGCATTTATGGTACCAGCTATTGTACGTAAACCCTTTACAAGTGAGTTATATGATGCTACTCCTGCATATAAACAACTTAAAATAGAACAAGAACGTGCTGCTTATGACTTTGTTATTAATGAACACTTAGCAGATCAAAATAGTCGTAAAGTTTGGCTAGAAGAAAACATGAATGTAATTAATGATTCATTGTTAGATACTAGAATAGACTTTGCTCCTTCTAAATCTAAATTATTAGTTGATGAGACTGGTATTAATATGCAAGCAGTCTTTGATGATGGTGGATTTAACTATCGTTCTTATGCAGATGCAGTTGAAGCGGCTAACTTACTTAAAGAAAAAGTTAAAAACCTTGCTGAAGATCCAGGTGATATCTTTGTTGAAGCATTAGATCATCGTGGTGATGTTATTGGTGTATTAGAAACAGGTAAATTAGCTGACTTTGTTGCAGATCCTACTAGCCCTGCTGTAGGTTCTACTAACTTTAGAGTTAAATGGCAACGTAAAGGTACACATTTTGATGAAGTAAGACAAGCTTCTGAAGGATTTGGTCAACAACCTTATCGAGATGTAAGTTTCTTTGGTATGAAGAAAGCTGAAGCGGCTTTGTCTAGATTCTTTACAGGTTTATTTGAAAATCCTTTATGGAATTCTATTGCAGCTTTTGGTAGAAGCAGTAAAGAATTAGAACAAGTATCTACTATGTCTCATATGAGAGCTGAACGTCTTGTTAAAAGTCAATTAGATATATTAGGTAAGAATCTTAAACTTACAAACAAAGAATTTAGACATGATCTTAAAAAGTTATATGATGAAATGCAAGATCGTTCTGATTTATTTACACTAGATGAAATCTATACAGTACTTGATCGTAACGTAGACGTTACTTATGCTAGAGATTTACAAAGTGCTTTGTTTTTAACTAGACAAATAGAAAAATTTAACTATAATCTACTTAATAACTATGAAATTAATAGATATGTTAAACAAGGATTTGATAACTTTTTAGATCTTAGAGATGTAGATGGTAATTTAAGTCGTAGAATGGTACAACAAGAGTTTCAATTTCCATTTGATAAAGATACAGGAGCATTAAGACCTGTTACTAAAGTATGGGATACTCAAAAAGGTGAAGCTATAGACTTTGTAGCACATAAAGCAAATGATTCTAAAGTACCTGTTAAACAATTTATATATGAAAATGATAAACCAACTAAACAGTTAGTAAAACTATCAGAAGACTTTGTAGATAGTTCTGGTAAACGTTATGAGTATGCTACTGTACCTACAGGTGTTAAATTTAAAGGAAGCCCGGACTGGATTGTTCCTACTAGAACAGGGCATTTACCTAAATTATCTGAAGGTACATTCTTTGTAAAAGTATTTCCTAAGTTTGCAGAACGTAATGGTATTATATCAAGAGCAGATGGTAATGCTGAGCTAGTTCATGGTAATTATGCTAAAACAATTGCTATGTTTAAAACAGAAACAGAAGCTAAACGTTGGTTAGAAGCTAATGTAGGTAAGTTACCTGAACTAGATGCTAGTAAATATGAATGGGCTACTAAAAAAGCAGAAGAGTTAGCACCTTCTGACAACTTACAAGCTAATATTTTACGAGCAAGTAGAGAAGTTAGATCAGGTAAAGCAAGATCTGAAAAAATGTACAATGGTATCTATGCAGATCCATTAGAAAGTTTTGTACTTACAACTCAAAGACTAGGTACAGATGCTTATATGCAACCTGTAATAGATCAAATGAAGATTGCTTGGTATGAACACTATAAAAATAAAGTACAGATAATTCAAAGACAAGGTGAAGGTCCTGGAGAGTTTACACAAACTAAAACTAATGGTCCTTTAGATATGTTTCCTGTAGATAAGTCTCAAATAAAAGAGCTAGCAGGTAAATCTTCTGAGTTTAAACAAGCTTTAGTTGAATGGAATAGACTTGCTGTAATGCAACAAGGTCATGGTGGACAGTTAGGTGCTAAGTATTTATCTATGCTAGGTGATGTTATAGGTAATGTAACAGATGCTCCTGCTACTTTATACTTATCTAAGTTAGCACGTAAACTAGAACGTAATCCTGAAGCTGTTATTGATTATCCTAAACGTGTAGTTACTACATTTAAAATTACATTAGCTGCTATCTGGAGAAACATAACACTACAACCTATTGGTATCTTTGGTCCACTTATTGTAGGTCCTAACTCTATTAATGCTTTACGAAATGCAGTAGGTTCTATACATTATAGAGTTATGCAGAATGATACCTTTGGTAAGTATTCTAAATACAATGAAGCTATTCATAAATATGGATATGAACAAAATAATGTACTTAAATTAGATTCTAAAGAAGGTATTTTATCTACACAAGATCATGCATTTATTAATGACTACTGGCAAAAATCTGGATATGGTATCATAGGTGATCATATACTATCTAAAGGTTTATTTAGTGCTAGTGTAGAAACTTTAGGTAATAGATATGGACCTCTTTCTACCTTTAGTAGATACGCAAGTAGAGCTATTCAAGGCTATAATAAAATAGGTTTTGAACTTGGTGAATTTATGAACCGAGCTGGCATGTGGCATGCTGCTAGAGAAGTATGGATGCAACAAAATCCAGGTAAGAACTGGAGAACTGCTCAAGCTATGGAGCTAATTACTATGGAAGCTCATAAGTTAGCAGGTTCTATGACTAAACAAAATACTTATGCATTTCAAAGAGTACCTATCTTATCATATATAGGACAGTTCCAAGCATTTGGTATGAAAGCTTCAGAATCTATTTGGAATAAAGGAGCTTCTCCTTATAGCCCTAAACAAAGAGCAGCTTTAGCTATGTATAACCTAGGTGTATTTGGTGTACGTGGTGGTATGATCTATGGATTAGGTGAGCTACTCATGGATTACTTAAACTCTTCAGGAGCTAGTGATATTGCAGATAAACTAGACGAAGTAGCTTTAACTAGGTTAGTTATTAACAATGTAGCTGATGCTATTATGCCTACTTATGATCAAGAAGGTAACTTAATACAATCTACTGCTGATATAGCTGCCGTTTATAGCCCATTTGGTACAGAAGCTGGTGGTGTATATAGATCATTCTGGAAAACTGGAGTAGTTATATTTGGTGGTGATGTTCCAGACTATCAATTAAGTCCTGCTACACGTACTGCTGTGCAAGGTATAGATACATTTAAATTAATGAAAGCTATGTTTGCAGATGATAGAACTCCCTTAGGAGAAAAACTAGGTAAGAGTTTAATACAATTAGCTAGACTATCTTCAGGAGGTAGTTCTTTATGGAATACTTTCATGTATAATCAAATGCAAGAGAAGATTTCTAAAACAGGTCAAGCTACTGGTGTACCTGAATCTGACTTTGATAGATTTTTAAAACTATTTTCTGTACCTAATGACAAAGATAGAGAACTATTTGAAGCATGGAGAGGTATGACAGATGAAGAAAGTAAATATAAAAAAATGGCAGAGGTATGGTGGCAGTCTCAGTTAGTATTACATGGTACTCAAATGTCTTTTGGTGAAATAACTGAAGCATTTAAAGGCGCTAACAACCTTATGGAACTAACAGAAAACCAGAAAGATTTTTTCTGGGAACACTTAATTACTCTAGACAATAGAAGAGTTAACTCTAGACTAGATTCGTTCTTTAATGATATACTAGCTAGACGTAGAATACATGCTAATCCTAAATATAGTCCTGAAGAGATAAGAGCTATGAGAGTTTTTGTTAAACAAGCAGGTAATACAGAATTAGCTAGAAATATTGCACCAATAGTAGATCAACTAGAACAAATAAAAGAGGATTAATATGGCACTTTTTGACACAACAAAACAATCAAGTATATATCCAGGACTAAATCCTACACAAGGTGTAGTAGACCGTAGTGGTTTAATAGATGACTCTGCTATTTCTACATTAGCTGGATTAACTAAAATAGGTTTAGAAGGAGCAATTGAATTAGATCGTCAAGGAGTTGTTAATGAAGCTAACAAAGCAGCTGAAGACTTTGCTAATGACTATCTATCTCGTAGTCCATCTGAACAAGCATACTTAGCTAGTCAAAAACAAGAACTAGAAACTCAATTATCTGGTGCTCCTCAAGAACAAAAACCTGAGTATATGAAACGTTTAGATGAAGTTGAAAGACGTATCTCTAATGCTAAAGCTCAAGGTATAATGTCTCCTTATGAATCTGCTAGACGTATTACACAGTTAGGTCAAGACTTAGCTGCTGAAAATCCTGTATATGCAGATGAAATAGCTGGACGTATTAACAAAACTTTACAACGTAAAGGTTTAAATGATGTACTACAAGCAGATCAAAAACTATTACTTGCTCAACAAAAACGTATTGAAGATAGATACAATTACATAACTGAAGTCATTAAAGATGATGTATTAGATCCATATGGATTAACTGAAGAAGAAAGATACAGTAAATTTATTGAAGTTCAAAGACGTAACTTAAATGTTAAGAGTATGGAAAGATTTATTGCTGATAAAGATCTTATAAAGTCTTATACTAATGCAGACTTTATGGATAAAATTAATAGCATGGGTGGTTTTGCAGGAGTTAGTGAAGCTACTTTTACTACTATTACTGATGGATTAAAAGCTATTGCTTCTAATCCTAATATTAAAACTTTCCAAGAAAGAGTTGATGCTAATAGACAGTTACTTCAAGCTGCAAGAAATGAGTATCAATTTATTGTAGATAAACTACCACAAGATAAAGAGCAAACAAAGACATTCATTAAGAATATGGATGCTATGTTTACTCGTATGGAGAAATATGCAGAAGAAGATTCTACATTAGAAGGTCTTAAAAAACTTAAAAATAATACTGAATCTATTCTTAAATCAGATATACAAAGTAACTTTTATACTCAATATGGTACTACATTAGAAGCTATGGAAGCTCTTAATATGTACTTTGAAGTATATAATAAAGCTAAAGGAGCTGGAGTATTAAATAAAGAGTTAGAAACTAAAGTTAATGGAATGTTTAGTAAGTTTATGGATTCTGTTATAATAGATAAAAACTATTTAACTGATAGTGAAAAAGATTTACTTAAAGATCCTGGATTTATGGCAGCTAATAAGCATGCATTAAATCTTATTAACAAAGATCAATCACCTGGAAATATTAACTTAGTTGCTAACTATCTTAAAACACTTAATGATACAGATCCTCAAAATGAGGCAGCTTCTAAAGTTAAAGGTTACGATGAGTATATGAAGAACCTAGCTAATATGAATACAGAAGTATTAGCTTCTATTACAGAAAACAATACTATGTTTAATGATCAGTTAGAAGAAGGACTAATACAGTATAATCAATTAATAACTGTATCGTTAAAAAATCAAACTGAAAATAAAGATGTTGCTATTAACATAGATCCAAGAGGTTTACTACGTGCACCTGAAGATCCTGTATTAGATAAAGAACTAAATAGGATTAATAACTATATTAGAATTAGAGCTAAGATGGAAAATAAAAATCCTAAAGATATAGTTAAAGATGTTCTAGCAAAAGAATTTAAAAACTTGGAGTTCAACCTTGGCAATTAATTTATCTGAAGTAGGCTTTAGAGACAAACTAGAATCTCGTTTGTATAGAGATCCTATTGAAGCTGCTCAACAATTGATTCAACGTCCTGTAACTACAGAAGAATTGTATGCTCGTCAAGGTATGGTTCCTCCTGAAGTTAAAGTAGAACCAATGGTAGAAGAACCTAAGGTTAAGGAACCTATGGTTAAAGCTGAAGAACCTGAACCTGCAGTAACAGAACCTATGGATGAAGAACAACCTATAGTTGAAGTACCTAAAGAACCAGAAGTATTTGATCCTGAAGGCTCTGGATATGATATGGAATCTGCTAAGTCAGTAGGTATGGAACCTGAAATAGATCCTGAAGATAATTTACCTCACTATGGTTCGGTTATAGAAACTACTAAAGAACAACAAGAACAGTTTAATTTACCTGAAGAAAGTTATATGATACTTAAAGGTAAACAACATGATACATGGGATAAAGCTGTAGCTGCTGAAGAAGCAAGAGGATTTAAAATAGAAAAACATGGAGATAGATATTACTCTGTTCCTGATCCAGATAAACAACCTAAAGAAGAAGTATTACCAGAAATTAAAGAACCTGTAACTAGAGGTGGAGAAGAAAAAGCTATGCGAGAAGAAGATAGATATGTAGTTAATACTGCTTATGAGCAGTTAAATAAATATGAAGGTGAGTCAGGTGATACTACAGGAGCAGCTAAGACACTTAAACGTGGTCTTACTGAAAATGAATATGAACGTCAAAAATTACTAGCAAAAGATCCTGAGTTATCTGAAGAACAAGCTTCTAAAAATTATTTAACACAGTTATATACAAGGTTTAATAGAGATGTAGAAGGTTTCTCAAAACTTAGTAATGAAGTTAAAGCTGATATTATCCACGAAGCTTATAACTTAGGACCTGGTATGACTAAGTATCCAAGTTTTACTAAAGCTATTAAAGAAAATAATGTAGAGCAAATCTTTTTTAACCTATTAGATACAGCTAATATATCAGGACAAACATCTAAAGGTATAGCTGTTCGTAGAGCTGAACTATATAATAAATATGCTGATGCTAAAATTAAAACTGTTGAACAGTTAGAAGATGGTACTCTTATTTATAGTACAGAAAAGGGAGAACTATTTAGATATAGAAGAGCTAAACATAATTCTTCTAAAGCAGGCAAAGTAAAACTTTGAGTGTAGGTTTAATAATTGCAGTTGGATTAATCTATCTTGCTGTGAGTCTTGAGCAATTTTGGAAGGGTAATGTAGCCCTTGGGCTTATGTACTTTGGTTATGCTTTTGCAAACATAGGTGCATATATGTTAGTGAGCTATAATGTATCCGATTAATCTTTGGTCTCTGGGTAGTAGTATTTCTTTAGTTGCTCTGTGGGAAAGAAAACATAATCTTCATGTAGACACATGTGATCATACTCTACATACCTTTCCTTTGCATATTCAAAAGCATGAGCACAGTCAACAAAGTTAGCTACATATTCTTTATTTCCATTTAAAGCAATTAATAATACAAACTCAGCTAGCATTTTTTTGCCAGTATACGTGATCTATACCAGCCGCTG
>Ga0208161_1001419_pt1 | contig 12748 bp, 16 predicted proteins | sample CB_VirMetaG_3_FD_184538 | JGI IMG/M metagenome (GOLD analysis project Ga0208161, IMG submission 184538) | Freshwater to marine saline gradient viral communities from Chesapeake Bay - CB_1508_1S Viral MetaG (SPAdes) (version 4) | ecosystem: Environmental > Aquatic > Marine > Coastal | place: USA... | reverse complement strand
CTTTTCCTTTCACCAAAATGACGACCAAAACCCCCCAAATAACCTTTTTTAGAAATAATGAAAGTATTAGAGCTGTTCGCTGGATCTAGAAGCATAGGGAAGGCAGCCGAATCTTTGGGCATGGAAGTTTTTAGCATAGACCTTATGCCTTTTGAAAATGTAGACCTTGCTAAAGATTTGCTAGAGGTAAACCCGGACGAAATACCTTTTGTGCCGGATATAATTTGGGCAAGCCCACCATGCACAAGCTATTCAATAGCCGCTATAAAGCACCACCGCAGAGGTCAGTTAGCGGTAAGCGATACAGCGCGTACTGGAGATAACCTGGTTTTGGCGACGCTTAATTTTATTGAAACCTTTAAGCCGAAGTTTTGGTTTATTGAAAATCCTAGGGGGATGCTTCGCAAAATGGATTTTATGCAAGGGCTGAACCGGGATACGGTAACATATTGCCAATACGGTGATTTTAGAATGAAGCCGACCGATATTTGGCACCAGTCAAACTGGAAGCCTAGGCCAATGTGTAAAAACGGAAGCAAGTGCCACCAATCAGCGCCAAGAGGATCGAGAACCGGAACCCAAGGCCTGGCTAATGATTACAAACGTTCACAAATACCAAACGAACTATGTCTGGAAATACTGAAGAGCTGCAACGCTGGGAGCGCATAAAGCTTGAATGCGAAAAGAGCATTGATACACACGGTGCCATTATCGAAGCGGTAACCGACCGAGGTAAGCCGGTGCTTCGCAAGAATCCAGCTATTGAAACTTTGCAGAAGGCGCAGGCGGAAATAGAGAAACTACGCAAGACGCTAGCCAATGACCTCAACCTGGACTGAAAATATAATTGAGCGCTACTGTGTGCTGACTGAAGACAGCAACGCAGGCAAGCCGGTACAGCTATTGGACTGGCAGCGGCACCTAATTCGCGAGGGCCAGGGCAAGCGCATGATTTGGCTAGAAATTCCGCGCAAAAACGGAAAGTCCGCGTTTATCGCTATGCTAGCCATAGCCCACATGCTCGAAGGATTTAAGAATAACAGTAACCCGCAGGTAATTCTAGCGGCAGCAACCAGGGAGCAGGCAGGTATTTTATTCGGTTACGTGCGTAACATGATCCTATTCAACCCGCAGCTTCAAAAGGTGCTGGAGCCATACCGCAAGGAAATACGCCTGCGCGGTAAGCCGGGCTACCTAAAGACAATTACCAGCGACGGCGGAAGTAACCACGGACTAAACCCGTCCTTAATTCTTTGCGACGAAATCCACAGCTGGAACGAGGTAAAGGGGCCGGAACTGTGGGAAGCCCTGCGCACGTCCATGGCGGCACGCCCTAGCCAAATGGTAGCCATTACCACGGCAGGCAGCGCGTATAGCTTCGCGCACAAGTGGCACGAATATGCGGAGCGCGTAGCCGAGCAGCCCGAAATTGACCCGAGCTGGCTTACGATTATTTACGGGGCGAAGGATGACGAAGACCCGCACAGCCCGGAAGTATGGGCGAAGGCTAACCCGTCCCTTGGCGTAACGGTAACGTACCAGTACCTAGAGGAATTAAGCAACACCGCCAAGCACGACGAGCCAACGCTTTTAAGTTTGCGCAAGCTGCACCTAAACCAATGGGCGGGAAGCGCACAACCGTACATTGAGCTAGGCAAGTGGCTAAAGTGCCAGGGACCAAGGCCCAAGACGCTGGACAAATGGCGCTGCTTTTTGGGTGTTGACCTTGCCGCGGTTAATGACTTTACCGCGTACGCCGTAGTTTACTTTAACGGGGAAAAGTTTTATACACAGCAGTATTACCAAATAACCGACCACGCCATGAGCAAGCGCAAGCAGAAGTACCCGAACCTGGTGCGCAACTGGATCAAAAACGGGAGCCTGGACGTAGTGAAGGGCGAGGTAACAACGACCGAACACCGTATAGAATCCATTGAACGCATTATGAACGAACACCCGGTCGAAGGTATTTTTTTCGACCCGTGGAATGCAGCCGAAACGGTAGAGCGCCTGCGGCAGAAGTACGGAAAACAGTTTTGTTACGAGGTACGCCAGTCCGCGCTTATGGTAAATGAGCCTATGAAATTGCTTTACCGCATGGTTACGACGAAAGGAATAACGCACGACGGCAACCCTATTACAGCCTGGATGATAGCAAACACTAGCCTGCACATCGACAAAAACGATAACTGGACCTTTCAAAAAGACAAGGCCCCGGACCGTATCGACGGCACAGCGGCGCTAATTACCGCGCTGGCAGGGTATGTACACAATGCTAATACCGGAATGAGTACTTATGAGGAAATGGATATTATTTTTATTTAACTTTGTGCTATGGCATGGTATGACCGTATTAAACGGAGCGTTAGCGGAGTAATAAGCCCGAAGCCCTGGCTTATTAGCTTATTCGGCGGAAACGCTACTTTAGCGGGCGAAAATGTAAGCGCAGTTAACGCCCCGAAGGTATCGGCCGTTTACGCCTGCGTTAACCTTATTAGCAGCACGGTAGCCAGTTTACCGTTTCACCTTTACCGGGAAACCGAGCAGGGACTACTTTACCAGCCTGGGCTTATTAACGACCTGGTAAGCAAGCGCCCGAATATCGCGTACAATAGCTACGACTTCCGTAAAGCTATGCTCACCCAGCTGTTACTGCGAGGTAATGCCTATGTACTTCCGGTACGTAGCGGGAACACGCTGGCAGGTCTGGAGCTTATAGATACCGAGCTAGTAACGGTAGATACCACCAGTGGCGAGCTTATTTACCAGCTGCACCTGCGCAACGGCATTAACCTGCGACTGAACCCCGACCAGCTTATACACTTGAAGTATTGGAGCTTCGACGGAATTAACGGCGTTTCGCCTATCGTGTACGCGAAAGAAATCATCGGAAGCAGCATGGCAGCTACGGCGCACATGGGCGGCTTCTACGGTAACGGCGGTATGCCTAAAGGCATTTTGCAGGTGCAGGGCACAATACGCGACCCGGACCGTGTAAAGCAAATCGGCCGCCAGTTTGACGATCTGAACAAAGAATATAAGGGGCGGACGGCTGTACTTACCGAGGGCGCAGAGTTTAAGACGGTGGCCGCGAATTTCCAAGAATCGCAGCTTATAGAGAGCTTAAAGTTTAGTGTTGAGGAAATCTGCCGCCTTTACAGCGTCCCCCCGCACAAAATCGGCCACAACGAAAACACGGGCTATGCCAACAGCATCGAAGCGCAGAACGCTATGTTCGTTAGCGACTGCATCCGCCCTCTGGTCGAAGTAATCGAACTGGAGTTTACCAATAAGCTTTTAGCCGGGCAGCGTAAATTCCAAATGGATCTAAAAGCCATTACCCGCGGCGACATCGCGACCGAGGTACAGCGTAACGTAAGTTACTGGAACATCGGAGCCATGAGCGCCAACGAAATCCGCCGCACGGAAGGCTTACCCCCAATCGAAGGCGGCGACGAGTATAACAAGCCTATGCACATGGCTTCAAACAATGCACAAAATGGAGAAGGAAATACGGACCCAGGCGCTACCGAAGACGGACAGTAACACGGTCGAAGGCTATGCCCTTAACTGGAACGAATACGATATGGGCGCTTTTGTCGAGCGAATCGACCCTAACGCCCTTGGTGAATTACGAAACTACGACGTACACGCGCTGTATAACCACAATTACGACCAGGTACTCGCCCGAAGCAAATACGGCGAGGGGACCCTGGAACTGGAGCAGGACGACAACGGCTTAAAGTTCCGTTTCGACTTGCCCGATACTACTACCGGTAACGAGGTACGCACCCTGGTAGCCCGCGGCGACGTGGACCAGGCAAGCTGGGCCTTTACCGTAAAAAAAGAACGCTGGGAAAACGTCCGCAGCGAAAAGCCCGTGCGCGTCATTGAGCAAATCGGCGAAATGTACGACATTAGCCTAACGCCGCGCGGAGCTAACCCAACTACGAGCGTAGCTTTACGTTCGCTAGAAGAAGCCCTAAAGGCTGAACCCGAACAATTAACCCAAAACCCCGAAACCGTGGAAAATCACGAACAAGAGGCAGAAACGCGCGCGAACGCTATGGTCGACGCGTCAGCCGTGCAGGGCCAGCTTTCAAAATCGGAAGCTCGCAACCTTGCTAAATTCAGCCTTATTAAGGCTATCAACGAAGCCCGCAGCGGTAAGCTTACCGGCGTAGAAGCCGAAGTAAACCAGGAAGGCATGAACGAAAAGCGCAAGCTTGGAGTAGAGGCACGCGATATGCACGCTATCAACCTGCCCGAAATGCTGCTTAAGCGCACCCAATCAGTAACCGGCGGAACCGGCGGTAACCTGGGCGGCGACTTGGTATTTACCGAGCCGGGCCGTTACATTGACTTTTTGTACCCGAACACGCCGCTTTTGCAGCAGGTATCGGTAGCCGAAAACCTGGTAGGCAACGTAGAGTTCCCCAAGCAAACGGCTGCTTACAACCTTAACTGGCAAACTGAAACCGGAGCCGACAGCGCCCAGGACATCACGTTTGACAAAGTGAGCATGAGCCCCAAGCGTGCGGTAATCACGGCTTCGATGAGCAACCAACTGCTTCGCCAGGAATACAGCCGCGGCATCGAGCAGCGTATTATCAACCAGCTTAACCTTTCGTTTAACAAAGGCCTGGAGAATGTAATTCTTAACGGCACCGGTTCAAGCAACCAGCCCAGCGGTATCTACACCGAGCTGGCTGCACAAGCTTTGACTATTGGCGCTATTGACTACGCCGACTTGATCGCGTTCGAAAGCGCTTTGGCTAACGCCGACGCTTTGCAGGGTAACCTGGCTTACGTTACGCATCCGGCTGTTTTGGCTAAACTGAAGCAGACCAAGCTTGACGCTGGTTCGGGTCGTTTCCTCGTTGAGGGCACGCTTAACCCCGTTATGACTGCCAACGGCTACAATATCCTTTCTACCACCCTTTCGCCGGTTAACGCTACGCCGAACCCGGACGAATACGGTATGATTTTCGGTAACTGGAGCGACGTGCAGGTCGGATTTTGGGGCGGCGCTACCCTTATGGTAGACCCGTACACCAACATGAAGTCGAGCATTGTAGAGGTTTACCTCGAGCGCTTTATGGACGTAGCGGTACTGCGTAACGCTTCGTTTGCCTTGGCTACGGACATCACTATTTAAACGAAATGGTAACGGTTAGCAGTTATACCCCTATTTCGGTAAACCTTACCGAATTAAAGGCCTTTTGCCGCGTAGACGGCAGCGCAGACGACGCGCTGCTAACTATGCTTTTTAGCGCAGCGGTAGAGGAATTTAACAGCTATACCGGATACCGTTTAGGTGCTACAACTGTAACTGTGGATACCGAGGGCGCGGCGCAATACGCGCTGCCCCTTGGTCCCGTTACGGCTATTACGAGCGTTACGGCTTACGACGACGAAGGCACTAGCACCGTGCTGGCTTTGTACGACGACTACGACTACATTAACACGACCCTTTCGCTGGACGAAACCCCCGCGCGAATGGTGATAGTTTACACGTGCGGCGATACCAACCCGCCGGCAGACGTAAAGCACGCGCTGTACCAACGCGTTAAATTTGGCTACGATTACGGCGACGACTTGCCGTACAATACAAACCGTTTCTTTGACCGCCTAGCGTTCCGCTACCGCCAAAACTTTAGCTAGTGCTTGACCTGCGCGTAGAGCTGTTTCAGCCGACCCTAACTACTAACGCTAGCGGCCAATCCATTAAGAGCTGGGCTAGCGCTGGTACGTTTTATGCCGGGCGCGACGTATTACCCCAGGCAGGTTCGGAAAATATGCCTTACGATCAAATGGTAAGCGCGTTTAATGTTACCTGGCGTTTGCGCTATGGCAACGCGGTAAAAGCTAACTGGCGACTGGTTTACGGCGGCGAGGACTACGATATAGTAAGCGTAGTGCCGGAAGGCCGCCGCAGGTACCTGCTCGTTAAAACACGACTGCGGGACAATGGCACGCGGTAAAACGGTTTACCTACGCAGCGAAAGCGGACGCGTAGAGGATTTCGACCAATTCCGCAAAAGATTAAGTAAGTTAGCCACCCCCGAAAACTTGCGTTTTAAGGAGCTTCGGCAGCTTTTAAAGCGCGAGGCCAAGCCGCTAGTAGATAAAGCCCGCCAAGAGGCTTACAATGACCTCAAAACTCAAAGCAGGCTAAAGGTGCGCGGCGGCGAAACGGTGGCCAAAGGCACAGCCGGCGCTTTTTACAACCTATATAAGACAATAGACGTCTTCGCTAACAAAGGCGACGTTAAGGCGTACGTCGTGGTCGGTTTGCGCAATAAATCAAAAAAGGGCGCCTATTACGCCCCTTGGCAGCTTTTTGGTGGAACGAAAAAAGGATTCAAGGCGAAAAAGTTTATTGACGCTGCGGTAGATAACGACAGCACAGCCGAAAAAGCGCAAAAACTTATTAGTAACTTTGTACAAAAGCGAATAAAGGCACACTTGCGGTGAACTACCTACAATATATATACGACGCGGTAAACGCTGCTACGGCAACGCCAGTATATTCGTATGCAGCCCCGCAGGGAGTAGCCGAGGACTTTATAGTTATTCAGCTTAACGAAATTGACGTAAGCGAAACCAAAGACAACTTTAAAGCCGAGCGCGTAGGCGCTACGCTATTCCTGCACTTTGCCAACGCGGATACCGCGCAAAGCACCCTTACCACCGTGCGCAGCTACCTGCAAACGGTTCACAACACTTTTACGCTGGCCTACATGGACGGCGCGCAAATGTTCTACAACGAAGACGACGAAACCGTTATACTAGCGGCAGATTTCACTTTTTTAATCAATTACTAAAATGGCTACAATTAGCGGCGGCGAAGTCCGCCTATTTTTAAGCACCGACGGCACGACCTACAAAGCGTTCGCGTCGGAAACCGAATGCAGCTTCGAAATGAACGCGGAAACGCGCGAAGTAACGAGCAAAGACGTAGCGGTATTCCGCAGCTACGTAACCAGCGCTAAAACGTGGAGCGTTAGCGGCACTATGCTGCTGGGCGACGACGACGCTAGCAACTGGAACCCGGACGAGCTTTACGGCAAGGTCGGCGACGTGGTTTACCTGCGCATTACCCAGGTAGCCGCTGGCGGCGTTTCACCCGTAACTGGAGAAACCAAAATCGAAGGCCAGGCGATCCTTACGCAGCTTTCGGTTTCAGCACCGGACAAGGATAACGGTAGCGTAAGCTTCACGCTGAACGGTACCGGTTCGTTTACTGTAGGAACTAACTAATAAGCGCCATGGAAGGGAAAAAGTTTACGCTGGGGGCAGCGCTTTTATTTGAGGAAGTAACGGGAAAAACCGTTACCGACTTGGGAAACTTAGGCCTAGCAGATATGCTGGCCATGCTTTACGCGCAGGAGTTTTGGGCGGATAAAGACCGCATCAGCTTCGACGAGTTCAAAGCCATGGCAGGGGCCTGGGATATTTCCGAACTTACCCAGCGGCTTAACGGCCCTTTTTCCCCGCCGGCGGCCCAGTAGACGTACTGGGTCAGCTGGTAGGGCGTTTGGGGTTAGCCCCGAGCGAAGCGAAGACGCTAACGCTACCGCAGCTAGAAGCTGTTATTAAGCACGGCGTAGAGGCTCAAAAGGACGAATGGCGGCGTACCCGCTGGCTAGCAGCCGTGCTAGTCAACGTAAGCGGGAAAAGTGTTAAAAAGGTGGTTACGGAAACGGAACTGCTTAAATTTGATGACGAGAAAAAAGAAAGCAGCCTACGGGCATTATTAAGGAGCTATGGCGAACGACGTAACCAGTAAGGTAATTCTAGGGCTAGACCCTAGCGAGTTCCGCCGTGGTATTCAGCAGGTAGACGCGCAGTTAAAACAAACTAGCCGCCTATTTGGGAACCTTGGCCAAATAATCGGGGCGAGCTTTGCCGTCGCAGTTATTCAAGATTTTACCGCCGAGGCCATACGCCTTGGCAGCGAACTGCAAACCGTTAGGCAGGGCTTCGCACGCTTCGGCGACGAGCAGCAGCTGCAAAAGCTGCGCACCGCCACGCGCGGACTAGTGAGCGACCTGGAGTTAATGAAGGTCGCCGTACAAGCCGGAAACTTTGGTATACCCATTGAGCAAATGGCCAACCTTTTGGCTTTTGCAACGCGTCGCGCGGCAGAAACCGGTCAAGAGGTCGATTACCTAGTGCAGTCAATAGTTACGGGTATTGGCCGCAAATCGCCGCTTATTCTCGATAACCTTGGCATTTCGGTTACGCGGTTAAAGGAAAAGTTTAACGGCGCAGCGCTTGAAGCCCAAAGCATAGCCGACGTTTCGCGCGCTGTTGGGGATATTGCCGCCGAGGAATTAGGCAAAATGGGTGGGGCCGTTGATACGGCCGCCGACAAAATGACCCGGCTTTCTACGAGCTGGACCAACATGAAGACGTCCATTGGCGAGAGCCTTGCCGGGCCATTGGCTTCGGCTATTGACTGGGCAATGGAGCTTACGTTCTACTTTCAGACCCTTATGAGCTTGCTAAGTAGTTTGCAAGTTGGGGCGAGGCAAGCGAACCAGGCCCTCGGTATCGGTGGAAGCACAAAGCCAGCCGCCGCGGCTACGAAGGCGCAGCCAGCGACTGCCACGGTGCAGGATCCCGTGAGAAGCATCTCGCTACTTCGCGAGAACCTTAAGGCCCTGGAGCAAGAGTATGAGAATGTGGCCATTGGATCGGCACGCTTCTACGAGCTTCGCAGGGCCATTGAGCAGGCTAACTACCAAATGGGTAGAGCCACGGGCGAAATATGGAGCGGAGCGAAGCAGGGGCTTATAGAGCTAGACGCTAAAGGCCTTACCCCCGTAACCAACGAGCTTACGTCGCAGAATATGGTATTACGCAGCAGCGTTATTCCAGCTTACGACGAGCTTACCAAAATGATTAAGGGCGCACGCGAACAGCTGGAGCTGGAAGCACAGCAGCTGCAATTCGCTAGCGCCGTAGGTGCCGAATTTGGCGTAATCTTAAGCAGCGCCTTTACGGCCGCCATGAATAACGGTACTAGCTTTTTTGACGAGCTACAAAACGCCATTAAGAATTATGTGCAGCAGCTAGCCGTAGCGGTAGCTACGACGCTGGCGCTTTCGGCTATCGTAAGCGCATTTACCGGCGCACCTTTAGGCGTAGCCTTTAGGGGCGTAGCCCAGGGCACCGGCCTAGGTGGGCTTTTTGGAGAAGGTGGTATTTTGAATATGAATGCCCGCGTAAGCGGCAGCGACCTGCTTTTAGGTACGCAGCGCAGCGGGACCAATTACGGGCGGATAGGTGGCTAAATACTTAATGCAGACGGCCGAAACGGCAACGCACACCTTTGCGCTGTATGCCGAGGACCGCGCATTTACGCCGGCCCCAGGCCTTACGTTTACCGTGGCGGACTGGACTATAAGCTACCAACCGCAGGACCGAATACTACCGGGGCTTATTCCTAGCCAAATGGATTTAATGGTTTTCGGTGGCTTCAACGTCAGCGATTACCGCACCATGCTTTCGGATGCCAAGGGCCGGTACATAATCGAAATGCGCGAGGGCGTAGACATTATTTACCGCGGATTCCTGGTACCCGACCTTTGCCAAATTGAGGTAATCAACGGCCAGCGTTTTATCAAGCTAGTATTTTCGGACGGTTTTCAAATGCTAGACCGCCGGGCGGATTTTTACCAGTTCAGCGGTACGGTTTCATTTTCCGAACAAATTTGGTACGCGTTCGAGAATTGCAACCTTTTCGACGCGTTCGAATACTTTATGGTAAGCGAACACCGCCAGCCCACAAACAAAGGCATAACCACGGACCAGGGCGGCCTTTGGTGGACCGGGTGTATTTCGGACGGCTTTTGGCAAATTGACGGCGAATACCGCACGTACCTAGAGGTAGTAACGGATATTTGCACCACGTTCGGGCTTCAGCTGTTCCAAGACAAAGGGCAATTAGTATTTAGAAGCATTGAATACAAAACGCCAGCCTGGTATAACGTATACGGCCTTTACGGTACGTTTAGCATGCGGATAACGCCAACGGCCCCGAGCTTTACGCCCACCGTTTATTCGGACGGAAACGAACTATATAAGCCCGCTTTTCGTGAGGTATTTCTTACGCACACAAAGGCAAGCCAGGGAATTATACGCGACGAAAGCAGCAATAACAAAGAGCGCGACAATTACTACATAGGCAACGTAACGCCGACCGGCGCTAACCACATTGACTGGGACAGCGTGCTAGATATGCGCTTGAGCTTTGACGCAGGATTTCCAGGTGGCACCGTGGACGTGGAGTTTTACGTAACTATTCAGTTCGGTAATTACTACTGGAACGGTAGCGCATGGACTACGACTAGCAGCTTTTTAACGTATAGCAAAAAAGATACGTTCGGCCCAGGTCCGAGCCTGGAAACCATACAGCAAATAATTAGCAGCGAACACCTGGATACCTTGCCGACTATTGGTACGGAGCCAATGTACTACACGGTACAAGGGACGCAAACGGGCGGATACCAAGCCGATTCGATCCTAGTGCGCGCTACGGTAAAATTTGCATACCACAACGCCAACCCAAATACGACTATTTACTACGCCGATAACACCGGCCGCGTAAACGGGACGACCGAAAGCCTTACCACCGAGGTAGGCGACATTTGGACCAGTTCAGGCGTAGCGGCAGCCTTGCCTGGCGAAATACGGTGCTGGGCTACGTCAGCTCGTTTAAGCGCGTTCGGTAATAACTTTTGGGACAACGACCAAAACCTGCTATTGGAGCGCATAGCGTACCAGTTGGGCCGCAAAAACTACCGCCCCCGGCAGTATTACGAAATTGAGCTGGACGGCGTAGTACGGTACAACCATACGTTTACCTGGGGCGGCGTAGATTATAAGCCGGTTAACCTGCAAATAAACGAGCGCAGTACGCGCGTAACTTACGCCGAGTGGGTAGACGGCGACCTAGAAACCGACCCGAACAGCAAACGCCCGGACCAATTCCTATGATAGCTTACGAATTACCCCCATATCTTTTTGTATACGTATACAACTGGGAAAGCTATTACCTGGACTTTACCTGGGATGAATTCGACAACACCTGGAACACATGAACACAGCGCAGTTTATTACTATTTTTTTTAGCGACGGCCTTAACGCCGAAGACCAATGGCAAACGCTCGACGCAGCCTGGGAACTTTCGGACTGGGACTGGAACGCCTAAACCATTTTTTAACTAACTTTATACCATTAAATTGAAAGTATGGGAACTTCACTAACGGGCACTAAGCCCAAAGACACATACGACAGCCTTATTAAGGTAGGCGACAACGGCCCAATCAGCGGTACCGCCAAAACATTGAGCGACGGACTGGGGAACGACTTGCCCATTTCGGTAAGCACCAGCAACGTAGGCATCGGCACGAGTTCGCCTGATGGTAAATTGGATGTTGCTTCTGCGGGTAATCTTGTAAGCACGGGAGCGTTTACGAATCCGCATCTTGCTTTGACGGCTACCGCTACAACTGACAATGATTCATTTGTAGGCATTACCTACGCAACAAGCGATTCAACCAACTATGGTTGGTCAATGGGCGCAAGACGTGAATCGGGTGGTAATGGATACCTTGAAATCCGTCAGCACTTCAATAGCGCAACGGGTACGCAGATTGCCCGCTTCACGGGTAACGGCCTTTGTTTTGGCTCCGACACCGCAGCAGCCAACGCCCTTGATGACTACGAGGAGGGGACTTGGACTCCCGTTTTTGAAGGTGATACAACAGCAGGTACTTATTCTTATGGTGGTGGCGGTGCTTATCGTAAAATAGGCAGCCAAGTTACGGTTTGGTGTTCTTTAATTGATGTCACGGAGGTTTCAGCAGGTTCGGGTCAAATGAAGATTTCAGGTCTGCCATACACTATTGCAAATGATAGCCGTCTTGCTCGTCTTGCAACTACTCCTTACATCCGTCAAGCACTATCCACAAGGAATAATTTGGTAGCCGTTGGAGGTCAAAATACTACAAATGTATATCTTTCATATGACAACAATGCATCATCGGGAGGAAACCCTATGACTATTGCAGGAGACTATGTTGCTAATATGGATATTGGTTTCGTTTTAACCTATTATGTCTAAAAAATAAAACTAAACAAAATGATTGAAGAAGTAATTTACGTAAGCGCCTTCAACGTCAAACTTGACGGAACGATTGAAGTACGCAAGACCACCGATGTTGTAAAGGATGGCGCAGTTATCGCCTCATCTTATTGGCGCACGGTATTGCAGGTGAACGACCCCGCAGCCGACGAGGTACTGGGAGTAGGCACCTACTACCGCCAGCTCGCAGCCGACGCCTGGGCATTGATTCCCGCGCCGGAACCCGCACCGAAAGCTAAGAAATAATAAACGGGGGGCTTCGGCCCCTTTTTCGCTATGACAAACGAACACATTGCCGGAGCCTGGACGCTGAACGTAGTAAGTACGTTAGCTGCGCAAATTATGCCGATCGTAGGCGCGATTTCCTTTTGCCTTACCATAGGCTACACGATTTACCAATGGCGCAAGGATGCTAAAGCGAATAACGCAGAACCCAAAAACTAGCGTACTGGCCGGCATTTTATTTATGGCGGCCTTTATGCTCGTTTGGTTTGAAAAGGCCACACTAACCGAAGCAGGCGTATTTTTACCTGCAATAATCGGTTTACTATGGGCGAAAGATTAACGGCAAACTTTACACTTGCCGAGCTT
>Ga0208161_1001413_pt1 | contig 12765 bp, 19 predicted proteins | sample CB_VirMetaG_3_FD_184538 | JGI IMG/M metagenome (GOLD analysis project Ga0208161, IMG submission 184538) | Freshwater to marine saline gradient viral communities from Chesapeake Bay - CB_1508_1S Viral MetaG (SPAdes) (version 4) | ecosystem: Environmental > Aquatic > Marine > Coastal | place: USA... | reverse complement strand
ATAGGGTTTACCTTGAAGGAAGATTTTTTTCACAACCTCAGTAAACTCACCTGCTTCTGCAGTAATACCGAGAGCAGCAGTCAAAAGACGAGGAACATCTACGTCAGATTGAACTTCAAGTTGACTGAAGCGAGAAAGGAGTTCTGCGTAGTTTGAACTTGCAGGACTTGTGGTTTGACGCACAAACTCAATATACTTATCAGAGTCAATAACTTTTTTAGTGTTTTCAGTCATAGTAAATTTCAGAGTTCCATCTTCAAGAGTTTCTTTTTCAATTGAAATAGTCATACAATAAAAGGTTCTAGTTCAGATTGGGGTAAAATTTGTTGTGCTGGAAGTTGAAGATCATCTGCCATGCGGATATGAGGAACATCAACAGTTTGTGGATTAACGTATTTGACTTGACGGTAAGTTCTGGTGGGATCCATTTCAACTAATGAAATAGCATCATGAATGTTACCACAATCAGCAATTTTCTTACCGTATTTGTCAAATACTGAATAACAATTCAAAACTTAAATCCCTCAAATGATTTCTTTGGTTTTCTTTCTTCATAATCATACTCTTCATCCTTTCCGTTGTCAAGGATATCTTGTTGAGCAGATTGTTCACAATCATAAAGACGCATCTTAGCGCGATCAATACCAACCACAAAACGTTTATGAATGGTTGGATCGTTATAACGATTCTTCAACTGCTTCACGAGTATTTGTCCCAACCCCTCAAGGTCTTCAGTAGAAATAAGGGCAAACATAAGATCAGCAGTAGCAGGGAGACCAAAGGACTCAGAAGTATCAGTAAGTTCAACATCAGAAGAACCATAACCTGAACGAGTGGTCTGAGTAGCAGATACGATTGGTACGTTGAATTCAACCGCAAGTCCTCTAAGTTCTTCAGCAATCGCTTTGACAAACGTATAAGAATTGATGTTGCTATTTCCGCGATACCTAGAGGAAGCACAAATATTAAGGTAATCAATAAAAATAATATCAGGTCTAAATGACTTCTTAAGTGCAAGTTCATTAAGAAGTGATTTGAAATGACCAGCATGTGCAGATGCTGTTGGATACTCTTTAATTATAAGAGTTCCTTGAGTTTTCTTTGAAAGGTTTGTAACCTTATTTTCAAACATCACTTTCGGTAGTTCTGCGATTTCTTGGATCGGAACATTAAGAAGGTTTGCGTCAATTCTTTCCGCAATTCGTTCCTCTGCCATTTCAAGTGTGATGTAGAGAACGTTTTTTCCCTGCAGTAAGACGGAACTAGCAACATGGCACATGAATAGAGATTTTCCGACGCCCGTACCAGCAAGAGCGATGTTGAGAGTTTTATTAGGCAAACCACCTTTTGTAATCTTGTTAAAGAATTCAAGATCAAAAGAGATTTTTTCCTCTTTTCTATGATATGTCTCGTAACGTTGCTCATAATCTTGCAGATAATCGTGTCCGATGTGTGTATCAAAAGAGACTGCAAGTGCATCTGATAGAATACCAGGAATAGCATCTCTTCCTTTCTTTTCATCTTTTCCATCAGCAAGAGCGATGGATTCCATAAGTGCTAAGTAAATAGCACGATCCCTACACCATTTTTCTGTTGTATCAACCAACCAGTTAAACTCAGATGGGTCATCATCAAGATAACTTACCATCTGGGTAATCTCTTTAAAAGAATTATCGTTGATGTCTTGACGCTTTTCTACTTCAATGCAGAGAACTTCTTTTGTCGCGGGTTGATTATACTCCTGAACAAATTTGAGAATTTCCTCAAATACTACCTTCTGATTAAAGTCTTCAAAATAGTCAGACTTAATGAAAGGAATAACTTTTCGCACATACTCTTCATTGTGAATTAGATTACGAAGAATGAGAGATTCAACTTTGTCCATGTGGTATATCAAATACGAATGTTATTCTTGTCTCATCACCGATATTCACGGTTCCATGAGGTAGTTTGTTATTGAACCAAAGAAGAGTTCCTGGTTCAACAATCACGCTTTCTGTTCCACAAAAATACTGATATCTTCCAAGAATAGAAAGATGATATCTGTCTCTTGTGAGGTAGTAAGTACCTTCATCAATATGTGCTCCAACAATTTCATCTACTGGTAAAGAAAGAAAACCGCACCGATGAATTTCTTTATTCTTAAAATGCTTGCGTATGATCTTCCTTATTTCGCTGTGATGTTCATATGCTGGAGTCTTGACGTTTATTTCAGAATCACCAACAAAGTCTTCTTTGTTTTTGACCCCACCCATTATAAGTTGTAGAGCACTTACTGGCAAGTCAGCAAATCCTCTATCAACTAAGGACTGAGAATCCTTCAGATGTTTCTGATGGTCCCAGTCCTGAGGATACTTTTTAAGTTGTTCTACGACTTTCTTGACGTTGATTCCAGTTTTTAGAATCTTAATCATGAACCGTAGCTAAACTCCTGTTGTGCAATCTGATCAAGTTGTTCCATCACTTCTGGAGTGAAGTAAACTTCAGGTTCTTTGAGAATTTGTTTAGCGTAGATTTTTTTACCATCAATTTCGTATCTTCCTGCAACATTCTTCCAGAGACCGCCGATCTCACCGAGTTCAAGAAGACCATAATAACGATCAAGACCACGCTCATCGTAATACAGACGTACTTCAACTTGCTTATTCTCCTTACTCAAACGCGATTTAGCAGTCTTAGCCTTGATAATATTTCCGACCACTTCCGTTCCATCCTTCTCTTTCTTTTTGCTGAGATAAATGATCGTACTTGCTGCGTATTTGAGTCCAGAACCTCCCCCCATTTCTTTCGTTGGTACATAAGCTCCGATGACATCGTATGTATGATTTGTGACAATGAGCGGTACATTTGCCTGTCCTAGTTTGAGTGTAAGCATTCGGAAAGCACCTTTAATAAGTTGGGATTTAGTCATGTCCCGAACTTCTTTTTCATTTAGTGCATCAGTAATCTCTTTACTTGTAGAGAGCATACCTAGAGAGTCTAACACAAACATACAGGGTTTGCGATCTTCTACTGGTGCCTTCAAATACATATCTACTGCTTTGAGTGCCTTTGTACGAAATTCCTCAATAGTAACAACATTGACAACCACAAGACGAGAAGTATCAATTCCACGGGATTCAATTAGAGATTTGGTAATAGCAGCCTCAGTATCAAAATAGAGACAATAACCATCAGGGTTGGAATCAAGGAAATTCTTAACCACAGCGAGAGAGAAGAAAGTCTTTCCAGTAGAAGACTCTCCAGCAATAGCAGTAATCTTATTCCCAGATACACCACCAAATACGCTACCTGAAACCAGTGCGTTAAAAATATACGAACCTGTGTCAACATAAGTTTCAGTTTCATCAATATCTGATGCTAACTTAGTGAAGTCATCACCAATCTCTTTTACAATATCTTTAAGAAAGTCCATCAATTATCTCCAATAAAAACATAATCTGGATTTTGAGATTTAAAAATATATATTGATTCTTCAGTTTTAAAAAACTTAAAGAGTATTGTGTTTGGAAACTCTTTAAGATGATATTTTACTTTAATCATTACGCAACCATCCCATATTGTTCACGAAGAATTTTTTTATAAGGAAGACCCTGCTCACGCAGTTCTTGTACAAGTTTAAGTTTTTGATATAAAGCAACATCACCACCAAGATGCATAGCACTTATGATAGTTGCAAGTTCTTTGTCGTCAATAGGAAGGTCCATTAAAAAAAGAAAGATTCTAGGTTTACAGTTTTTTCTACGTTCCACCCAATCGCATCAAGAATGATTTTGAGTGGCTCTAAGAAACTCTTCTCAAATTGTAGGTCATAATCAATATATTTGTCAAGGTTGAGTTCCTTCGGAAATTCCTGAATAAAAGAGATGATGTTCTCATGAATACTATTCGGTTTCTTCAGATAAACAAACTTAATCTTCTCACCGTTTTGAATCAAAGAGTATTTGTTAGTGAGTTTATTCTGTTTAATATAATGATTAAAGAGAAGTGCTCCACGAACATGAATGGGTGTTCCCTTAATATAAATGTCTGAGGAAGATTGATACTTCTGAACATCAGATGCTGAACGTGGAAATGAGATTTGTTCTGGTGGAAGTTTTTTAAATTGATCACGACTTTGTTCAATAAAGTTAATCACATCATCTTCAGTTCCACTCATCATGAGTTTGAGTGCATCCTTAATCATCTTGCGACAAGGAGCTGGAGTTGATGATTTGACTGCTTCAATACCCATCATCTTGAGTTTGGGTTCTGTGTATTGAACACCTTCACTATTCCAAACGTTGAGAATGTAACGCTTCTTCGCAGTCCAGATACCACGATCAGCAATATTCTCACGCTTCATTTGCATTTTTTGTTCATATGCCGAAACGTATTCCGCAAGTTCCTGATAACTGGATTCAATGAACGGTTCCAGTTTATCTTGACAGATCTTGTCAAGTATAGAAACAACTGTTGCTTTATCGCTAGACTTATTAGCAAAAAATTTATCAACAAGAGGTCCAAGGTTAAGATAAATTGAGTCGGTGTCAGACGCAATTACGTAATCCTCTTCTTTTGTGGACAACAGTTTATTTAGATATTCATTCATCTTGCGTTCAATCCAACGGATTGATACTTGACCACTCAAAGTGATTGCTTCAGCATTCTCCAATTTGTAGTATCGGAAATATTGATTACCAATAGCACCATAAGCAGAGTTTAGAGAAATCTTCTTTGCCATCTGAATATTGTTGCAACGAGCAATCTCCTTTTCCAATTCTTTGGTTGGAGTCTTCTCATATGCTTGCTTTGCTTCAAGCATTTTCTTCTTGAAGATTACACGGTCTCCATACATCTTTTCCATAAGTTCAGGAAGAAATCCCTTTACGTCCTTACGGAACATCGCACCATTAGCGCAAACTGCATAGTCCTTATACATCTCAAAGTTAAGATCCTCATTCAGAATCTTATCAACAGTTACACTTGGATGCCTCTCATCTAAAAGTGTTTCTGGTGAGATATTGTATTGCATGATCAAGTGAGGATACAGAGAGTTCAAGTCAAAACTCACAACCCAGTCATAGATTCCTGGAGTTGGTTCCTTCACATATGCACCAGCATACTTCTCATTCTTCTGAGACTTATTCTTTGGAGGAATAACAATACTCCGCTTCTTGAGATAGTTGTAGATAATGTTGTCCCACATCCTTACTTGATAAAACACATCCGCATAGTTTACCTTTGCGTCATATGCCATCGTAAGTGCGAGTTCAATTAGTTTCATCTTGTCTTCCAGACGGTCAACAAGTTCCACGTCAACGATGTTGTATTCAATAAACTTCTGCCATCCTTGAGTATAGAAATCCTTGAAGGTATCAAACTCAGAGTGGTCCAGTTTCTTCTGACCAAGTTCTACTTCAGCAATATAATCAAGACGATATGATTCCTGTGCTTTATAAGTAAACTTCTTATAGAGGTCCAGATAATCAAGTTGAGTCAAACCACCAACATCAAATGTTGTGTGCTTACGTCCTTGAATATATGTTTCACCTTCTGTCACAAGTCCCCAGTTTGAGAACCGCTTCATCAGTTTCTCACCAAGAACACGATTCAAACGCTTACAAATATATGGAATGTCATACAACTGAATGTTCCATCCAGTCACAACATCAGGAACATCAACCATCCAATAGTTAATGAAATGATTGAGAAGTTCATACTCACTTGGACAGTGATGATATGTTACGTTTGGTTGTTTATTGTTAAAAGGTTTTACACCCCAAGTAATAATCTTCTTGGTCGTGTAATCTTGAATCGTGATTGCAAGAATTTCTTCTGAACAGGATTCTACATCAGGGAAACCTTCTTCAGAAGCAACCTCAATATCCAAAGTCACAAGTTTGATTTGACTAATATCAAACTTAATCTCATCCTCAGGATACTTTTCTGAAATGTATTGATAGATGTAGCGATCATTTCCATAGATCGCAAATCCATCCACTTCATCATATTTCTTGTAAAACTCCCGACAGTCTCTAACTGTACCAGGGTTTACTGGCTCAACATGCTCTCCACCTAATGTTCTATACTTGGATTCTTTTTTGCTCTTTACAAAAAGTGTAGGGAAAAATTCATCCCTAGTTTCAAATCTTTTACCATTCTCTACTCCACGAACCAAAAACTGATTTCCAATCAACTGAACATTAGTATAAAATCTCATTATTTAATAATACCAAGATAACTTTCAAGAATAGCAGGAGATGGATCTGCAAGAGTTAAAATTTTATCAGAACTGATTTTGAAAACTGTGTCTGATGTAAATGATTGTATCCAAGGTGTTAAGTATAGTTTATTTCCCTCAACTACACTTACTTCGTATGGTTTAACAAGTTTACAATCAGGTTCTCCAATATCAGCAGATACTTCTTCAATCTGAGATACTAGAGTCTTGCTGTTCGTTAGATGGATTATTTTGATTAATTGACTCATTGTTAATGACATCCTCAAGATACATGTTTTTTAATTTTTCAACTGGTTCAACCATGGTTACAACCCAGTCTGCTGTTACAGGAATAACAGAATCCTTTGATAGGGGCATCCAAGGAAAAAGAGAAACTTCGTAGTTTGATCTCTTAATATTACCTTGATTTTCTTCAGTCAAAAGATTTTGAGATGGGGTTCTCATTTTTACAACACATGGTTTAGTAAAGAAATATCCAACGACCACACGGTTTTCTCCTTCACCAACCACCATCTCAGTTAGGTCAGAAATAATGTCTTCCCCAGATTTCAAAAGAACTAATTTAATTGACATAGCACACTACAACCTCCAAGTATTCTACCAAGAAAAAAAGGAGGAGTCAACCTGGATTTTGCCAGGTGCTCCTCGCGCCGACGATATTCAGTTTTATTTAGAGATAATCCTTTCGCTTGTGATGGTCGGGAACAATCTTTCCAAGAGTGATTGTCAGAAGCCCATCCTCAAAATCAACTGATCTAACTTCCGTGTCATCAGAGAGTGTCCAGGCTCGTGTAAATGACCGTTGAGCCAGACCTTTGTGGAGATAGTTGGAGTCTGTTTCCTTATCTTCTTTCTGACCTTCCACAAAGAGTTTGCCATCTTGCGTGTAGACATAAACCTCCTTCTTCTTGAATCCAGCAAGTGCTAGTTCTAATCTAGATTCCACATTATTTACTTGAACTAGGTTGTAAGGAGGATAATTTGATGTAGTTTCGTGAAGATGAAACAAGCGATTGAAATACTCATCCATACCAATACTGTTGCGCGTGATTTTGTCCATGAGTCGGTCCAAATCCGCAGCATTATACTTCATGAGATTAGTCATTATGGTAGCTCCTTTTTAAAGCGAGTTTGTGTTGTGTGGATCCCGAAGGCATCCAATACTATTTAACAAAAAAACGAAAAAGAGAGGAACAGTAAAAACCGAACCTCTCTTTAGGGTGTTCCGACTTTTGTAGAGTGCCGCACGAATGGCACGTCTTATTTATTCGGTTTCTACTGCTTTTCCTTTCTTACCAATATTATACTTCTGCTCCAGAATCCAATCACCCTTGTCCTTATAGGCAAGAACTTTGATTTGATTGAGTGGTGCAATATCAAGGACGCTGTTTTCTTTTACAACAGTAATAAGTCCCCAATCTGCAAGCAGACGAACAATACGATTACGTCTCTGAACATCATTCACAGTCAGGTTAGCGTGCTTGCCGTCAAGAGCAAACAGTTCCTTAAAGTGAACGATAAAGTATCTACCCTGCTTATGCAGAATATGACACGATTGATAGAGTTTTTTCTCCTTTCTTGATGCAACTCCGATGCGGGTTAAAGTCTCACGGACTTTAAGGAAGTCATCAGGTTCATTAAGAATTACCTCTACCATTTGGTCCTGAGACCATTCAACAGTAGGTTCTACCGTAGTAGTCATTTTGATCCTCCAATATCAAGTCGTTTTTTAATAAAGTTAATTTGTTCTTGTGTCAGGATTTTCAGAGCTTGCGATGCTTTTTCATTACTATATCCATAGTATTGTTTTATACATTCTAAGTCTGTGACTTTATCCTTGCGGAGCCAGGGAGAAAATCTCTTCCGTTTCCTAAGACTATTTAGATAAAACGAATATTGCATATCTTTGGAGAGATGATGATGCATGTTCATTTCATTTGCATACATCACGCAATCAATATGTCCAGACAAACAACGATTGATAATGTAAGGAGGATACTCCTTAATATTTTCTGAGAGATCCTCTTTAGTAAAATTAATTGAGTTTAACCAATCCTTCAGTTCCATAATTCATCAATAACAACTCTTTTCTTGTTTTCTGCTCTCGCATATATTCACCAACGGAACGCATCGTATACGTTAGATCAAACTCAGCAACATTCCAGTTCGTAAAACGATCTTTGACAAGTTGATCGGAATTATAACTGATCAACTGAGGTATAGTACACTTATCACAGTCAGAAGCAAACCTATCGTGATCAAATCCTTTGTGCATTGATCCTTTGCGCCCATAGAGATTATCCTTAATATCATAAGGAGGATCAAGATACAAAAAACTATCGGGTGTGTCATCCATCAGATAGTCATAGGAGTAATTAGTTATGCGCCAGTTTTCAATTATCTTAGAATACTCAGGCAACTTTTGTATACCCCGCATACTGAAGTTGGATGTGGATGCCTGCTGCGAGAATGAAGAAATCTCTGTGAGACCACTAAAACTGCACTTATTGACAACATAGAAAGCCACAGCACGATCAATGCTAGGCAAACTTTGGTCATTGATCTTCTCCTTGGAGGAAAGGAATAAGTCTTTTGCTAAGTCTGGAGTATTATTCGCTGTCTTCAGATCTACCAATTTGTCCTTCATATCCTCACCAAAAATCTGGAGTTGCTGCCAGAAGTTTACAAGAGGTTCATACAAATCATTCACCCAAATATCTAGGTTGGGATACCGTTTTGTGATGTAAATCGCAACACTTCCTCCTCCAAGGAAGGGTTCACGAAATTCTTTGTAGTCACGAAGGTCTGGAAAGTAAGGTCCCATTTTTACACAAGCACGGGACTTACCTCCTGGATAGCGCAAAGGCGTCTTAAGAGATTTCATTCAAACTCCCCTGTCTTATTCTTTGAAGGGATAATATATTGGGGAGTGCAAGTCACAGCAATATCAGTTGACTTAGTTGCTTCCGCCATCTCACGATATCCAGATCCAACGTAAATCTGACCACCAACTACAGCAACTGCCATAGCACCCCAGAAGATGTAATACCACTTTGCTTTTACTTGATGCTGTTTGCTCATTTTGTTTTGTACTCCACTCTATGTTTAAACTTTTGAATTTCGTTTGGTTTAAAATCAGATCCATATAGTTTACCACAATCAAAGTCAACTTTTCTAACACGATCTACTTGACCGTTGGGTAAATTTCTATCGGACACAGCGAATTTTAAAATATCCTTTTTCCACGCAATTGCAAACTTAGTGAGATCGTTATTAAACCACACCATACCAAATTCTGGATATTGAAGATACTTGGATTTTCTATCAAGAAAACTCAAACATCTCCAGTTAGAAGGCCAATCACTTTTCCAGGTTTTACACCGTTCAAGATCAAAGACACATCCAAGTTCATCACCACAATAAACTCCAATATCAACACCATACTTACCAAAAGGTTTTTCAACAATTTTATATTCTTCAGAATACTTACTCTGAAGAAATTTTACAAAAACTTTACTCTCTGTATTGTCATCAAAAGAGTCAGTCCTATCATCAAATGTTCCATATTCAAGGATGGTATCCTTTGTAATTGTCTTCATTTGAATTCACATTCAACCATAAGTTCAGTAAGTGCTGCAAGAAGATTTATTTCCTGGTCAGCAACGAACGCACATTGGTATTGATACTTAGCAATAACAAGAACGGCAGCAGGGATAGACGCGGGAACAAGGCAATCATAAGTGGAGTCATAAACCCTGCGAAGTAGATGAGCAGCGTCGTTGTCCAAGTTGGAGACCACCCACTTTCGGACTTCAGAAAAATTTTTATCTTTGAGATACTGAACCAAGTCATTAATCTTTACATCACTAAAGGTTGCAAGAATACCAGCATTAATCTCTCCACCAGAAGAATACCGCTGACATTCATTAAGAACACGTCTCCAGTCGGGGAAGTGCTTATTGATAAGTTCAATCAGGACTTTGTTATCGTATTTGATACCTTCTTTCTGAAGTATGTCTTGCAAGCGTCCATAAAAACCTGCAGCAAGGTTGGCCTTCTCCTTCCCCTTGATACTGAAGTCCACAACGGCGCATCGGGAGTGGAGTGGTTCAATGATTTTGTTTTTGTAGTTGCAGGTAAAGATGAATCTGCAGTTGTTACTAAATTCCTCAATAGACGCCCGTAGGAGGAGTTGAACATCTGAGGTTGTGTTATCTGCCTCATCAATAATGATGACTTTGTGTTTAGCAGTTGACGAAAGCGATACGGTGGAAGCGAAGTTTTTCGCATTATTTCGGACAGTATCAAGGAATCTACCTTCGTCGGATCCGTTAATGACATAGACATCTACTCCTAGTTCGTTGCAAAGTGCTTTTGCTACTGTTGTCTTACCACAACCAGCAGGACCAGCAAGAAGAAGGTTGGGAACCTCTCCTTTATCTAGGAAGTCTTTAAAAGTTTTTTTAGTTGCATCTGGAAGGATGCAATCTTCAATAGTTTTGGGACGATACTTTTCAACCCAAAGAAATTCATCACGACTCATAATTTATACCCAATCAGGTTTACGTTCTGGCATACGAAGATAATTATCTGCTACCCAGGGTTTGGATGCAATATACATCTTGTAAGCAGTAAAGGTGTCAATACTGTCATCAAATTTCCATTCTTCGGGCATAGCACGAGCGAATGGAGTCACATCTGTAATCTTCCCTTTTGGAAACAAATAAAAAGCATCCACAAGAGTCTTGTAACAGGAGTGGGTTTTATTATACCGCAGAGTGTATTCGTCGCACAAGTTCAATCCGTGTTTGATTAACCAATAGGCATTATGGATACTTTCCATAGCCCATTTGGTACAGGGATGATTACGAAACGCACCCTTTTCAGTTCTGTAGGGAGTGTTGTCAGTCTTATACAGAGGACCATAGTTATGACCCCACTTCTCAGATGCCACAATGGAAAGCATTTGACAGCATTCCAGCGGCATCTTGACAACGTGCTTATCGGGGAGACAAATAGCACTCTCTGCGGGCCAAGGAGAAGTTACAAAGATGTTCATTCAAAAGTTGAATCGGGTTCCAGAGCAATATAATACACCAGATCGTGGTTCTTGGAAGTGAATCGTGACAAAAGTTTTTGAGACACAACCACTTCATAGGTTCCAGGAAGAACCTTGATATTCTCAACCTTGAAGTTGAAGCAAAACTCATTTGAGGTTTCACCAACTACAACTGCAAAGTCATTAGAGGTATCATTCTTTTTATCACGAACCACCAGTTTCACAACACCGTTTTCTCCAACAGCAGAGATGTCAGGGAGTTGGTAGACTGCTGCTGCTTTCAGCAGTTTATCCAGTTGTTCGGTGCTCAGTTCAAAGCAAACATCTTCACTAGGAAGAACAATTTCCTTCTCAGGTGGAGTAATGATTACACTAGGGTCAGCAAAGAAATACTTAGAACGAGACTTACCTTCTTTGATGACAACATAACCATCATTCTGGAAATCAAGTTCTGGACTCTGGTGCAGACCCAGACCATTCAAAAACTGGTTCAGATCATAGATACCAAAGTCTTTGGGAAGATCTTCATTAACAGTTGCTTCAGCAAGAATATTCTTCATCACACTAATGGTGCGAAGTTTGTTTCCCTGCTTGAACAGAATGGATTGATTAATAGAAGAAAAGTTCTTCAGAACAGAAAGAGTATTATCAGAGAGTTTCATAGTTTTGTTTTGGAGTTTCATTATCAATAAGGAAAGTCAGAAGTGGTATTCTTATGAAGTCCAGCAAAGTGATAGAGAAGAATACAATAATGGATTGCTTTCAGAATGTCCATCTTAGACTTACCATTCTTCTTACCAAACCGAGACAAATACTTAATAGCATTTGAACGAGTGAAAGGTTCAGCATCACCAATACTTTCAATCAAATCCAGAGTTTGAGTTTTGGATTCTTGAGAAGTGTAGTGTTGATGATAAGTGCTAGAAAGATATTGCTCAATCTCTTTCAGAGTTTTATCTTCTTCGTATTTCCAGAACCCATTAGTATTCAGAGATTCACTTCGGACAGTATCCATATTCAAATTAAAAGTAGGGGAGGATGTAAGGGAAATATGGTCATCACCAAGACCACCAGGAAGGTGAGATCCAGTAAAAGTAATTGTATCTGAGGAAGCATATGGATTTCCAACAAATTCAACTCCATCATCATACCAAAATTGCTGACTAGGATGATCTGCAGAATAAACAGGTGCTTTTGCAACGGACTCCCGAATCCGATTCAAAGAATCCTCATAAGTGCTCTCAAAGTTTTCAGACATTTTGTTTCATAGTAAAGGGTAAAGAGGAGGCACATTTACCTCCCCATATTCTATCAGGATTGCTGTTCCTGGTCAACAGGAAGTTGGAAATCAGCATCAACCTTATCATAAAGTTCCAGGAATGCTTGCTTGGTTTCGTCATCAAAACGGTTCACGCAAACTTGGATTGCTTTTGCTTTATCTTGGAAGATGCTGTAAGCACGGATAATGTGAACCAAACGACGG